>Ga0224506_10000126_pt1 | contig 73874 bp, 65 predicted proteins | sample SF_Jan12_sed_USG_2_FD_169108 | JGI IMG/M metagenome (GOLD analysis project Ga0224506, IMG submission 169108) | Sediment microbial communities from San Francisco Bay, California, United States - SF_Jan12_sed_USGS_8_1 | ecosystem: Environmental > Aquatic > Marine > Sediment | place: USA...
AAGCTGCTGACTGGCACCACTGTTACAACTGGTGGGTGGCAGTCAGCAGCTTGCCGGTTGTGTAAAACACCGCTAGTTTCCACATTATCCTCATTATAAAGATGGAGAGGCCATGTCAGGGCTGACATGCAGATGGAGCTTGTGGCTTTAAAGAATGTTTACTGGATAACAAAAATAATATGCTGGAAGTATTGCGACGCATCGTTGAGGAAGTCAACAACGCCTCTAATCTGGATAAGGCGCTGGCGGTTATCGTACATCGAGTTAAAGAAGCCATGTCGGTTGATGTATGTTCTGTTTATCTGACAGATGAGATTCAACAACAACATGTTCTGATGGCAACCGAGGGCCTCAATCCCGAGTCTGTCGGTAATATTCGCCTGGCCATTGATGAAGGCCTGGTCAGTCTGGTTGCTTCACGTGCCGAACCGGTTAATCTGGGCAATGCTCCAGAGCATCCCCGTTATTATTATTTCCCAGAAACTGGTGAAGAAAAGTTTAATGGATTTCTTGGTGTTCCCATTATCCATCATCGGCAGGTACTGGGTGTTTTGATTGTACAAAGTACAAGGTCAGAAAAGTTTGATGAAGAGAGTGAAACTTTTTTAATCACGATTGCTTCCCAACTGGCTGGAGCCATGGCTCATGCCGCTGCCAGTGGTGAGATAGAGCGAATTGTTCAGGGGACTGATGATTCAATCGATAACTCTAAACCTTTATCTGGCCTGCCGGGTGCGCCTGGGGTTGCGATGGGTACTGCCGTTGTGGTGTATCCCATGGCCAATCTTAAATCCATCCCGGATAAATACATTGATGATGTTGAAGAAGAGATTGAGGTATTTAATCGTGCTGTAGAAACTGTCAGAAATGAAATTACGGCTCTCTCATCACGATTGACTGAAGTGTTACCCACTGAAGACAAGGCCTTGTTCGATGCATATCTATTGATGCTGGATAGTGATTCTCTGGGTGGTGAAACCATTGCCAATATCCGAAAAGGTAACTGGGCCTCTGGTGCCTTACGCACAACTATTCTGGATCACGTTAAGGTGTTCAGGGAAATGGATGATCCCTATCTAAGTGAAAGAGCCGATGATATTTACGATCTTGGTCAACGCGTTCTGGCCCATATTCAGCAAACCAACCAGAAACAATTTGACTATCCCGATGAGACCATCCTGGTTGGGGAAGAGATCAGTGCCAGCATCCTGGCTGAAGTGCCTAGTGAAAAATTAAAGGGTGTAGTCTCTGCACGAGGATCCAGTACTTCACATGTTGCTATTCTGGCAAGGGCCCTGGGAATACCGGCAGTAATGGGGGCGAAGGATTTACCAGTTAGTCGTATCGATGGCCGTCCTATCATTGCCGATGGTTATAGTGGCAATGTATTTGTTTCTCCTTCACGCACTGTTCGTGAAGAGTATAAAAAACTGGCCAGGGAAGAGGCTGAGCTATCCACCGAGTTACTGACATTGCGGGATCAACCTGCGGTGACCAAGGATAATGTTCATATCCACCTGTTTGCCAATACCGGACTGTTGTCCGATGTAACACCCTCCCTGAATAGTGGTGCGGAAGGAATCGGACTTTACCGTACTGAATTTCCCTTCATGATCCGTCAGCGTTTTCCTAGTGAAGAGGAACAATACAAAATCTATCGACAGGTACTCGAAGCCTTTCATCCAAGGCCGGTGACACTACGTACTCTTGATGTAGGCGGTGACAAACCTCTGTCTTATTTTCCGATTGAAGAAGACAATCCTTTCCTGGGTTGGCGTGGCATTCGTATCACTCTTGATCATCCGGAAATTTTTCTGGTTCAGGTGCGTGCCATGATGCGAGCCAGCATCGGTCTGAACAATCTCAATATTCTGTTACCTATGATTTCAACTGTAGCAGAATTGGTCGATTCCAAATTTTTTATTAATCGTGCCTATGAAGAACTGCTCGAAGAAGGGCTGGATGTACAGATGCCGAGGTTGGGGGTCATGATCGAGGTTCCTTCTGCCGTTTATCAGGCCGACAATCTTGCCCGGCGGGTTGATTTCTTTTCGATCGGTACTAACGACCTGACACAGTATTTACTAGCTGTGGATCGAAACAATGCCAACGTGGCAGAACTTTATGATTCACTGCAGCCAGCCGTTTTGCAGGCCATTTATCAAACGGTTGAATCGGCCAAGCGGAATAATATACCGGTCAGCGTCTGTGGTGAAATGGCCGGAGATCCGGCCGCGGCCCTTGTATTAATCGGGATGGGGGTCGATAGTTTAAGTATGAGTGCCTCGAGTCTGACCCGGGTAAAGTGGGTAATTCGAAATATCAGTATGAAACGGGCAGAAGAATTATTGAGTGAAGTATTACAAATGGAAGATGCTCTCACAATCCGACAGTTTTTAAACAGTCGGTTTGAGGTCTCTGGTATGGGTGGTCTGGTTAGGGCAGGTAAATAGGTTATATAAACTTATGGCAACTCGACAGGATACAGTAACGGCAGATCGAAAACTTGCTTTAAAGGAAGTGGTTGATGATCTGTTGTTTGATGGACTCATCGATAAAAAACAGGCGGAGCAGTTTTTAATCCCTGCCCGTAGTTCCAGCCTGGAGATCCACCCATTGGTGATAGTCGCCCAGCAGGAATGGGACAACCAGCAAACGGGTAAGCTGCTCAATCTTGAAGCCCTGACGCAATGGCTGGCGGAAAAAGTCGAGCTCCCCTATTTACGTATCGACCCTCTCAAGGTGGATGTGACCTCGGTGACAGGGATCATGTCGGCAGCCTATGCCAGTCGGTTTAAAATCCTGCCTATCAAGGTTGATCATAAGAAGGTGATTATTGCCACAGCAGAACCCCATGTTCGTAGCTGGGAGAATGAACTGGTACATGTTTCCGGATTACAGATCGAAAGAGTCATAGCCAACCCGGTTGATATTTCACGTTATCTCAATGAGTTTTACAGCGTCAGTCATTCCATCCGTCGGGCAACCAGTGACAGTGAAGAAAAACAGATACCCGGTGTCGCCAACTTTGAACAACTGATCGAACTGGGTAAGTCCGGTCGACTCGATACCAATGATGAAAGTGTCGTCCATATTGTTGACTGGCTGTTGCAGTATGCCTTTGATCAACGGGCCAGTGATATTCATCTGGAACCACGACGTGATAACGGTTACATCCGCTTCAGGATCGATGGTGCCCTGCAACTGGTAAATGAAATGCCAACGCCAGTGATGGCCGTAGTAACCAGCCGTATCAAAGTACTGGGTAGAATGGATGTTGTCGAAAAACGTCGGCCCCAGGATGGCCGTATCAAAACCAAGACACCCAATGGCAGTGAAGTGGAGTTGCGTTTGTCTACCATGCCGACAGCCTTTGGTGAAAAACTGGTAATGCGTATCTTCAACCCGGATGTGCTGGTTAAGGATTTTTCAGCTCTTGGTTTTAGCGAAAGTGATATCACGAAATGGGACAGCATGGTGACCGTACCCCATGGTATTGTCCTGGTGACGGGACCAACCGGGTCCGGTAAAACCACCACACTGTATTCAACTCTGCGCCAGTTAGCCAAACCCGAAGTCAATGTCTGTACTGTCGAAGACCCAATCGAAATGGTCATGCCGGAATTTAACCAGATGCAGGTGCAACATAATATCGGGCTCGATTTCGCTACCGGTATTCGCACCCTGATGCGTCAGGACCCGGATATCATCATGGTGGGTGAGATTCGCGATAAAGAAACGGCTCAAATGGCGGTACAGGCCGCGCTGACCGGGCACCTGGTTCTCTCGACGCTACATACCAATGATGTGGCAGGTGCCATCCCACGCTTACGTGAAATTGGAGTCCCGGCTTATCTTATTAATGCCACTCTGATCGGTGTTCTGGCACAGCGTCTGGTCAGAACACTCTGTCCACACTGTAAAACCCCGATTGAGTTGGATCCCGATATCTGGAAGTCCATGACACGCCCCTGGAAAATGAGTGGTAAGCATGAGTTTTATGAAGCCGTTGGTTGTGATGAATGTCGTAACACTGGCTTCCTCGGTCGGGCAGGGATCTATGAACTCATGCCCATGACAGCAAGTTTGCGCGCTACTGTGACACCAGACAGTGATGCGAGTGTGATTCGGAAACAGGCCATCAAGGAAGGAATGACACAGCTTCGAATATCCGGTGCCAGGAAAGTGGCCATGGGGCAGACAACCATTGAAGAAGTGATGAAAGTTGTTCCCCCGGATGAGGAACTGTAATACCTTAATGCAGGCTCACCATGTGTCGTTCGACCTGCATCATGAGTTCACGCTGATCAAAGGGCTGCATCAGGATATCATTCGCCCCGGCCTGCATGGCACGTTCCATTTTCTGTTTTTCGTATTGGCTTACCAGCACCAGGATGGGTACGTTTTTCCAGTCACCGGTATTACGAATATCCGAGATCATCATACTGTCATTGTCGACCGAGGGTTTGTTACCCATGATGATCAGACGGGGAGTCATACCTGAATCCTGTGTGATGTAGTTCTGGTGGTTAGGATTGATGGCAATGACCTTGTAGCCTTCACGGGACAGCAAATAATCCAGTAAAAAAGCCGTGCGGGCATCCTCCTCAACCACGAGGATGGTATTATTGAAATCAGCAGTGGCCATCGTTATTACCTCTTACTCATACAGCCAGTAAATATAACGTACAACAGGTCACCTGCGGCAACGTTACGTCGATGTCGGCTTTGAGGTGATACCCCTTTAGTGAAATAATCACAAAAAAGTCTAAAGTTTTACCGAATTCTGCATAAAGTATGTAAATTTTTATCACAGCCAGGTAGTAAAGATTATGGATACCCTTACCCATGCCTTAAGTGGCGCACTACTGGCCCGCGCCAGCCGTCGACCTCAGGTCGATAACTCGCAAGGGCTGACGCTTCGAGTCCGTATGATGGCCGGTTTTCTGGCCTCGGCCTTCCCGGATATCGATTTTATATTCTGGTTTTTTGGGGATCTGACCTATCTTAACAACCATCGAGGCATGACCCATTCAGTGATCCTCCTGCCTGTCTGGGCTCTGATGCTCGCCATGGCCTTTGCTGGTCTGTCGCGAGGGTGTTATCAATGGCAACAGTTCTACTGGGTGAGTGCCCTTGGCCTGGGGATCCACATCCTGGGTGACATCATCACCGCCTATGGGACTATGATCTTTGCCCCCTTCAGTATGATGAAGCTGGCCTTTCCTACAACCTTCATTCTTGATCCCTGGTTTAGCGGTATCATCCTGCTGGCTCTTTTCATGGCATGGATCAACAAACAGCACTCCCAGCGTATTGCAGTGGCAGGATTGACTATTTTATTAGGCTATATCGGCTATCAGGCTGTGATGCAGCAAAAGGCCATCGATATTGCCGAAACCTATCGTGTACAACAGGGTTGGCAGGGTGCAAAGATCCATGTCCTACCCCAGTTTCTCCTGCCCCATCACTGGAAACTGGTGATCACTCATGGTGATCAATACCATGTCAGCTACGTAAACGTGATGAAACAAACCGGGCTTGCAGAATCGGAACGAGAAAGTAATAGTTTTATCAGCATGGTCAGGGAGTATTTCAAACCAGCCGACAGGCTCAACTGGCTGACCCATGATCGTTACGGTAAACAAAAAGACAAACAGGACATGGCCAAACAAATTTGGCAATTGGAAAAATTCAGTGATATCCGAACTTTTATGATGTTCCCCGCCTTTGATCGTATTGAACAACGAAGTGAAGGCACCTGTGGGGTGTTTATCGATCACCGTTTCGTAATCGATAATGTACGGACACCACCGTTTCAATTTGGAGCCTGTCAGACACAGGGTCGACCATGGCAGTTATACCGGTTTAAATCGGGACGGCTGATTCGACTGGATTAATAAAGATCTGTTTGTACCAGTACACCTACATAATCACAGATAGATATTTCGATTTCATTCATTTATTTATTGTACTCACAGATAACAAATGAGTAATTGGAAAAAAGAAAATGAAGTATATTCCTACCGACTTTATGCACATCAGTATCCTTGATGACAGGACAGTCCTGGTAGAAGCCATGCCCGGTGTGGAAATTGATGGGGCAAAATCCCGCTATGCCAATGAATTGATCCAGAAGGAAATGCCAGGTGAATATGGCATGATCATTGATAGAAAATCAGATTATTCTATTGTGCCCGTTGCGGTTTATGACATTTTAAACAGCATCGATAATCTAAAAGCTATTGCGATCGTGGTCCACGGCACCCGAAGCTTTCTGCCATTTGAAACAGAGAAAAATTTATTCAAGGGTGAATTGGAAATTTTCCAAACCATTCGGGAAGCCCACGAATGGATCGGGAAAGTCCTCTCGTAAGTTTTAATACACTATCCCCATGTTTTAAGCTCATCCCCGAGACTGGAAAGGGACTTTACCCACTCATAGATCGCAATCTCGTTGCATTGGTGGGGGGAGATCCTTTCAGATCCAGCTTACATCAGTATGTCCTTTACCATATAATTAGAAGGTGTTTGCGTATTCTAATTATTATTGGGGAAAAAAATGTCTGAGAAGTTTGCAGAGTTATTAAAGGAACTGTCACCTGAAGATAGGGCAGAAGCCAGGGAGAAGGTGGTTGACCTGGAGACAGAAAAACTTGTCCGAGAAGTTAAGAAGGCACTGGAACAGGTTGGTTTTACCGTAGAGTAACGGACTCTACTTTTTAGCAAAACCTAACTCGCCAGAGTGCGTTGTTATGCGTATAAGGCTAACAATTCTCCTGCCTGGTCGCGTTTGTTGCCATTACAGCTGATAAAACGTCTGACTTTAAAGTCTTCAACCTGTGCATCGCTGTAGACATCCAGGGTGAAGCGGGTGTTGTGGTTGGAGATCAGGACCGGGATATTACGCGCTCGACACTGACGGGCTATTTCAGCTAGCTGGTGCTGTTGTTGTTCAGTAAAACCCCCTGCGCTATAGGTCGTGAAATTGGCTGAGGCCGAAAGTGGATAGTAGGGTGGATCACAATAGATGACATCACCCTTACGCGCCTGTTGCATGCAGGTGCTAAAGTCGGAGAGTCTGAATGTTGCCCGTTGGGCCTTTTCATGAAAGGCCAGCATCTCCCTGGCCGGGAAGTAGGGTTTTTTATAACGACCAAAGGGGACATTAAAACCCCCTTTCTGGTTATATCGGCACAGACCGTTATAACCGTGTCGATTAAAATACAGAAACAGGGCGGCCTTGCGACGCAGCTTGTTGGTTCGATTAAACTCTTCCCGCCATTTGTAATAGGTTTCCGGATTATTATATTTGTCATTAAAAAAACGTTTGCAATAACTAATAAACGCAGGACCTTCTTGTTTGAGGTGTTGGTAGATATTAATTAAATCCGGGTTGTTATCGGTCAACAGGTAATGCTCATAATCGGTGTTGAGGAATACGGCCCCGGAACCGGTGAAAGGTTCCAGCAAACGTTTTCCCTCTGGTAACAGGCGCTGGACTCGTTCGATGATACGGTATTTGTTACCGGCCCATTTTAAAAACGGTTTGATGTTGTTTGTTTTTGTCATGGCTATATCTTCTTCATAAAGACTTTAGAGTTGCGCTGCATGTTATACAGGCCCTGTTTTTCCATCGGTAACTGCTTGGTATCCACTTCTTCAAAGCCCCGTTCCTGAAACCAGTGGGCTGTGCGGGTGGTCAACACAAAGAGTTTTTTCAAGCCCTGTTGTCTGGCCTGTTTTTCCATAAAGTTATATAACACATCACCACGATTCTGCTTGCGATAATCGGGATGGACCACCAGACAGGCCAGCTCGGCCATTTTGTCATCTGGATAGGGATAGAGTGCGGCACAGGCGACGATCATGCCGTCTCTCTCAACCACGGTGAAATGTTCAATCTCCATTTCAATGCGTTCCCGAGAACGACGCACCAGGATACCTTCTTCTTCCAGTGGTGTGATTAATTCCAGTAGACCACCGACATCATCGATTTGGGCCTGACGGGTATCTTCAAACTGTTCAGTGGTGATCAACAGGCCAATCCCATCGCGGGTAAACAGTTCCAGCAGGATGGCTCCATCGATATGGCGATTGATGATGTGGGTGCGTGGGATACCAACTTCACAGACGGTGATGGCACTTTGCAGATATTTACGGGCATCTTCGGGAAGTTTGTCATTGGTTTGTAACAGATCCCTGGCATCCGACAGGGTGAGTTCCCTCAATAATTTTTGTTGACTGTCTTCTATCCCTTCGCTGTCCATCAAATAAATGAGTTTATCGGCCTGCAGCTGTATGGCCGCAGCCGTGGCCACATCTTCGGCAGTCAGGTTAAAGACTTCTCCGGTGGGGGAATAACCCACGGGAGAGAACAGGACAATGGCGCCATCATCCAGTTGCCAGTGAACGGCCTCAGCATCGATGTTCCTGACTTCACCGGTATGCAGGAAATCGACACCATCACGCACACCCAGGGGTTGGGCCGTGACATAGTTACCGGAGACCACCCGAATATCGGCGCTGTCCATCGGTGTGTTACTCACACCCATGGAAAGCAGGGCCTCGATTTCGACCCGCACGCTGCCAGCGGCCTCTTTGACACATTGCAATGCCGCCTCGTTAGTAATGCGCAGACCATTGGCATATTGCAGTTCAATGTTTCTCTCTTTGAGGCGCTCTTCGATCTGGGGACGGGCACCGTGTACCAGCACAAGTCGGACACCAAGACTGTTGAGCAGGGCGATGTCATGTACCAGGGGGGCAAACTGGGCATCGGCCAGCATTTCGCCACCAAAGCAGACCACGAAGGTCCGGTCGCGAAAGGCATTGATGTACGGTGAGGAATTGCGAAACCAGCGTACGTAGTCTGAATTGTTGAGTGGATTGTCCAATTTGCCCTGACGATGTGAGTATCAAATAAGAAAATACTATACCATTTAATGGCTTATGTCAGGTTTTTAATGTTTTTCCTAAGGCTGGATGGCTTAGTGGAACATGACACCGACACCAAAATGGAAGCCGGTACCGGATTTACGATCTATTTTTTCCCACAGGTGCAGTTGTTGAACCTGGACCAGGGGATAGGTATAGGCTGAATCTCCTACCTTGCCTTTTTCGATCCCGGTAATGGAACCAAGCACGGTGATAACCCTGCCCTTGGCATAATCGGCGGTCTCCAGATACCCCGCCTGGCTCAGAATAAACCGACCCAGGGGTTTTTGATCCCGTTCCGGCCAGCCATCACCGTCCAGGGGGTAAGCGAGTACTTCCAGACGGGTGGACTTTTTCAGGTTTTTTCCAGACAGGATTGTTCCACCCCACAAGATATTTTTCCCTTTATGTGCCTTGAGGTCAGAGGCAACCTGGGTGGGTAACAGACTTTTATCGACATGTCGGGTATCAAACTTGGGATACTGTGCACAGCCAGTGATGGTAAGGACAAGTAATAACAAGCTAAGTGTTTTCATCATAGTGTTCAGTAGTGCCGATGTGGGTGGTAATAAGGTCCCCAGTAGGGATACCAGGGATCATACCAGTAAGGATAGTCATTATAATTAACTTTTTCCGGAACCTGCCACAAATAGAAATGTTCGACTTTCACTAACGGGTAGCGATAGTCAAAGTTATCAATCTTTTTGTCCAGTATCTTTTCATAACGACCATAGACGGTGATGGATCGGCCTTTGGCGTAAATGGCCGGGTCAAGAAATCCTTTGATGATGGCGATGAACCGACCATAGCTTTTGTCACCTTCCATGGGTTCACCATAACTGTCCAGAGGCTTGGCAAGCACAGTGAGTGTGGTCTGGTCTTTTTTGTTTTCCGTATGGATGATGTCACCGCCCCAGCGGATGACCTTACCCTGGTGTTTTTCCGGTTGGGCCTGGACACGTACAAGACTCAGGTCTTCTGCAGGAGGCTTTTCAATAATTTCCGGGATACCAGAGGCACAGGCCGTCAGGAAAAGTATGCCTGTTAATAGATAGATAATCTTTGCAATATAAAGCAGATTTTGCACGTGAAACGCCTGATAAGAATTCACATAGTTAATTAATACGTGCTATGGCACCAAAACACAATGATCCTGACCACGATTTTGTGTATCTGTTTTATAGATACTTTTTATTGCTTTAAACAGAACTTTTTAATCAGCCCTTGCAGGATGCTTATCATGGGATTGATTGTATTGAGATGCAGGAATTCATCCGGCTGGTGGGCCTGTTCGATTGCACCGGGGCCGAGGATGATGGTGTCCATTCCCAGTTCATTCAGGAAGGGACCTTCGGTACTGTAGGCAGCGGCTTCGGTGGAATGGCGGGTCAGTGATTCCGCAGTTTTAACAATGGCACTATCAATATTGGTGTTCATGGCCTGTACACCTTTCATTAAATGCCGAATCTCAAGCTCAAGTCCGGTCAGCTTGACCGAATTAAACACTCGTTGTTGTAACTCTTCCTGTAATGCAGTGATATCCATACCGGGCAGGGGTCGAATATCAATATACATTTCGCACTCTCCACAAATACGATTGGGGTTATCACCACCGTGAATGTGACCGAGGTTTATCGTTGGATAGGGGACATGGAACAGGGGGTTCTGGTGTTGCATTTGAAGTTCGTTTTGCCAGCTTTCGATCACACCCAGCACTTTGTGCATACCCTTGATTGCATTGTTACCCAGGGCCGGGTCACTGGAGTGTCCGGCTTTACCAATCAGGCGAATACTTTCCATCATCATGCCTTTATGGGCATGGATGGGTTTCATGCCAGTGGGTTCACCGATGACCGCATAACGGGCTTTGGGTTTGCCCAGCCTGACCAGTTCACGGGCACCGTCCATGGAGCTTTCTTCATCGGCGGTGGCAAGAATGATCAGGGGGTGATGGAATGATTTTGATTCCAGTCTGTTAACAGCTTCGATGGCCATGCCAAGAAAACTTTTCATGTCTGAGGTACCCAGACCATAAAAGCGATTATCCTGTTCAATCAATTTAAACGGATCATGTTTCCAGCGACCTTCATCATAGGGCACGGTATCGGTGTGACCGGCCAGTACCAGTCCGCCGGGACCTTCGCCCAGTGTAGCTATCAGGTTGGCCTTGTCGGGATTATTGGGCAGGGGGAGAATTTCACAACTGAAGCCCATGGTATCCAGCCATTTGGCCAGCAATTGAATGACTTTAAGATTGCCCTGATCGAGTTCAGGTTTGACGCTACTGATGGAGGGAATAGCGATCAAACCCTCCAGCATCTGTTTCAGATCGGGTGATGAGGGCATTTGGTCAGTGCCTTACATGAAAACCAGTTTACAGGCTGCTGCCACTCCAGCCACTTTTCTTACTAGGGCGCAGTTTGGGTAAAAATAGACCAAGCAAAATGCCAACAACCATTACACCGCCACCAGCAACGAACCAGTCACGGTCAGAACGATCCTTGAGGATCTGGTTTTCCTGGGATATCAGCTGCATTTCATTGGTCAGGGTGACATTTTGCTCTTTTAGTTCGCGGTTTTCCTTATCGAGCAGGATGGGTTTGGCAGCCGCTTCAGAGAGACGTTTCATACGAGCCTGCAAAGCATTGTGCTCTTTTTCTACTTTCTTAAGTGTATTAAGCTCTTCTTGTATGCCAGCCTGGCTATCTTTTAATTTTTTGTATTGATCCTTGAACCATTCCAGTTGGGCCTTTGCAACCGGTTTGTCTGTCAGATATTGGGTGCGTACCCAGCCTTCCGTTCCGTCTTCAAGAGTAACCCTGGCATAACCGGTTTCAGGAAATTCTTCCAGCAGGGTCATTTTGGTACCGGTGGTAATGGTCTTGATGATCTTGTGCTGACTTCCCTGACCAGAACGTATGGTAATAATTAGTTGATCCGCAACGTAGCGGGTCTGGGCCTGGATTTCAGCTGAAAAAAGTAAACTGGATAATAAAATCGAAACAACAAATTTATACACTTTTGTACCCTGTTGTAGTTTTATATTAAGTATTCAAAACGTCATTAATTGTAATTCAAGTGGCAAAACAGACTGCGTTCCATGTCATGTTTTTCTAATATTGCAGTTAAGAGTAACACCTGATCCGCAATTCTGCCACATCCCTCACGTAAAACCATGGAATTCGAATATTATCTTTGATCAGGCAATATCGGAGGCTAGTTTATCTGCCCTGAAGATCACCATATGATCCGGTGCGAGTTGTAAGCGGACTTTTTCACCCAGGGCATGATCATGGTGACTGGGAAACAGGGATAAAACTTCAGTACCTGTATTCAGGCGCAGGGTATACATAATTTCAGCACCTTTGAAGGCCTTGTGAATAACCTCTCCCTGTAAATGACCATCTGGCTGACTGATTAAATCATCAGGTCTAAGCAATAATTTTACCGGGGTTTTGAGAGGCCAATCATAGGCACGATCTCCCACGATAATACCCAGTTCGGTTTCTACAGTATCCGGCGATAACAATGTGCCATCAAGAAAGACGCCCTGACCGATAAAATCGGCTACAAAGTGGTTATCTGGAGAATGATAAAGATTATATGCCGTGTCCTTTTGCAGTAGTTGGCCATCATTCATGACGCCAATTTGGTCACCGACGGCAAAGGCCTCCATTTGATCATGGGTGACCAGGATACCGGTGGTACCCTGAGACTTTAGGATCTGCCGGACCTCCTGGCTCAGGTGTTCACGCATTTCCACATCCAGATTGGAGAAGGGTTCATCCATCAGAATGAGGTCCGGCTTGGGCGCCAGGGCGCGAGCCAGGGCCACACGTTGTTGTTGTCCTCCAGATAACTCATGCACATATCGCTGACCAAAACCGGCCAGACCGACGAGTTCCAGCATTTCATCGGCAATACGAATCCGTTCCTGTTTGTTTTTTCCATGTAACCCAAAACAGACATTGCAGCAGACGTTCATATGGGGGAACAGGGCATAGTCCTGAAAGACCATGCCGATACGTCGTTTCTCTGGTGGCAGGGTGGTGTGGGAGGTGGAAACGGCCTGGTCTCGTAATCGAATAGTCCCCGCCGTGACAGGTTCAAAGCCGGCAATAGCTCGAAGGGCCGTGGTTTTACCACAGCCACTTGGCCCCAGCAGACAGAACAGATCGCCCTGATTCACATGCAGGCTCAGGTTTTCTACAGCAGTGTGGCCGCGATACTGGCAGGTAATATTGTCGAGTTCGAGTAAGGGTTTCATAGGTTCAGCAAATGATAACAAATCTCATTTAGGAAAGAACCTGATTTTTAAACTGAAAATAGAGAGAGTTAGGGTCTGTTGATGCTTCATTTTCACCACTGTTGAGCCAGAAAAAGCGCCAATCAAGGCACGAGGAGCGCGGTTTGGTTGCTCCAAATAAGTGACGAGTAACGCCGAGTGGCGCTTTTTCTGGCTCAACCCATTGGGCTGGGCGGCATTTTTCACCCAACCGCGTTGTCATTTCGCTCATGTAGAATAACTACACGACACTTATGACGCCTTGTTGGACAAAAAATGTGGCTCCAGCAGTGGTGAGAATGAAGCATCAACAGACCCTTGTCAGTCCTGCCACTGTTTTGCAGCGCTAGGATCCGGGGTGACACCAAACATCCCTTCTGTATAGGCCTGAAAGAGTGCCTTGCGTGCCCCTTTGTGTCCCTGTTTGGCTGATAGCAGCCAGAGTTCCATGGCCTTCTTTTCGTCTTTACCAGTTGCAATGCCATAGGCGTAGAGCACAGCAAGGTTGTGTTGGGAAGGGGCATGGCCTTTTCCAGCAGCCAGTTTCCACCATTCATAGGCTTCCATTTTACTGACTGCGACACCCCGACCTTCAAAATACATCAGGCCGGTGTTGTATTGCGCATCCAGCATGCCTTGTTGAGCAGCCTTGCTGAACCACTCCAGGGCCGCACGATCGTTTTGTTTGATTCCATGACCATTTCGATAAAGCAGACCAAGATTAAACTGGGCATTGGCATCGCCTTTTTCTGCAAGTGGTTTCCAGAACTGGTAGGCCTCGTTAAACTTACCGTCCTGAAAGGCGGCCATACCCTTGCTCATGTCATCGGCCTGGGCTGAAAATGCCATCAACACAGCGAAGTAAATAACAAGTCTGAAAAGTTTTGATCCCATAGTATTAAGATATAGCACTCTGTTAGCTAAAAAGGGAATTACTACTTACTATTATAGAGTAACTCCAGCAGAGCCTTCTGGCTATGCAGGCGATTTTCGGCCTCATCCCAAACCACACTCTGTGGGCCATCGATGATATCCGCTGCAACCTCTTCACCGCGATGGGCAGGAAGACAGTGCATAAACAAGGCATCTTTTTTGGCGCAGGCCATGAGTGAGGCATTTACCTGAAAATCCTTAAAGCTTTTTTCACGCTGCTTTTGTTCTTCTTCCTGTCCCATGCTGGCCCAGACATCGGTCACGATCATGTCTGCCTGATCAGCCGCTTCTTTGGGATCTCGGGTCAACTTAACAATATCTCCTGCCGCTTGCATGATGTCAGTATCAGGATCATACCCAGTCGGAGCTGCAATATTCAGCTTAAAGCCAAATTGACGGGCCGCATTAATATAGGAATGGCACATATTATTACCATCCCCTATCCAGGCTACAGTCTTATCTCTTATAGCACCGCGATGCTCAACAAAGGTCTGCACATCGGCCAGTAACTGGCAGGGATGATACATATCCGTCAATGCATTAATAACAGGGACCTGAGAGTATTCGGCAAATTTTTCTAGTTTCTCATGTTCAAAGGTGCGAATCATGATGAGATCGACCATGCGTGATAGAACACGGGCACTGTCTTCTATTGGTTCACCGCGCCCCAACTGGGTGTCACGTGGAGACAGGAAAATGGCATGACCACCAAATTGCACCATGGCGGTTTCAAATGAGACTCGGGTACGCGTCGATGACTTATCAAAGATCATGGCGAGGGTTTTCTGTTTCAGAAAATTGTGCTCAGTACCTTCACGAAGCATTTTTTTCAGCTCTATGGCTCTTTGAATCAGAGCTTCCGCTTCATTCTTTTCTAAATCCAATAACGTTAAAAAATGTTTGGCCATTATGCCGTCCTCATCTGGCTGGGATTATTGAGCGAGAAATGTCTCGATCAGAGAGCTGACTTCATTGATGATGCGTTCCGCTTCATCATTGCTGATCGTCAGGGGGGGGAGTAAACGTACAACGTTGTTGGCTGTGACATTAATTAAAAGTCCTGCTTTAATCGCCAGGCCAACCAGTTCAGCACAGGGTTTATCCAGTTCAATACCAATCATCAGACCTTTTGACCTGATTTCTTTAACACCGGCCAGGGATTGCAGACGGCTACTAAAGCCAGCATGGATCATATCTCCCAACTCGGCGGAACGTTGGTCGAGTTTGTCTTTTTCCATGGTTTCAATCACAGCAAGGGCGGCACGACTGGCGAGTGGGTTGCCACCATAGGTTGAACCATGATTACCGGGTTGGAAAATGTCTGCAGCCCTGGGTCCCGCCAGGCAGGCGCCGATGGGTACACCATTACCCAGAGCCTTGGCCAGAGTCATCACATCCGGTTTAATAGCATTATGCTGGTGGGCAAACCATTTACCAGTACGACACATGCCACTTTGAATTTCATCCAGCATCAATAACCAGTCATGCTTGTCACAAATGTCTCTTAGCTTGTTGAGATAATCACTTGCCGGGATTCGAATACCTCCTTCACCCGTCACAGGTTCAACCAGGATGGCGGCGATGTCATGGTTCTCTTTGGCCAGTTTCTCGATGGCGACAACATCGTTGTAATCCACATGGATAAAGCCCTCTACCAGAGGATCAAAACCGGCCTGAACTTTTGGATTACCCGTGGCAGACAGGGTCGCCATGGTGCGGCCATGGAAACTGCCATGCATAACGATAATCTGAGGCACGGCTATCCCTTTACTATGGCCAAACATACGCGCAATTTTAATCGCTGCTTCATTAGCTTCAGCGCCGGAGTTACCAAAGAAAACCCTGTCCAGTCCTGAATGTTCACACAACTTATCGGCCAGCTTGCCCTGCAGGTCGATGTTGTACAGGTTAGAGGTATGAATGAGTGTTCCGGCCTGATCGCAGATGGCCTGAGTGACAGCAGGATGGGCATGACCCAGTGCGGCCACGGCAATACCACCCAGGGCATCCAGATATTCCTTGCCATCGGTATCCCAGATGCGCGCACCTTCTCCATGAGAAAAAGTCACGGCGATAGGGGCATAGTTGTTCATTAAGTGATGGCTCATATCTATTCCTGCTTAAAAACAAAAAGGCAGCCAGCTAGGGATATCAGCGGGCCGCCATGAAGGGCTTATTCTATATATAAACGGTTGTTTCGCAAACCCCTGTAAATAAAAAACCCGGCCAGAGCCGGGTTTTTTTAGTCTTTTATACCCTTTCTAATTTAGAGAGGGAAACCAGCATGGCCATAACCAACCATGCTCATCAGCATCGGAATAGACAGGGCAGTGTTGGTACGGGAAGCCAGCAGAGCAGTACGGGCTGCCTTGGCTTTTTCTTCATCACTGGCCTGAACCATACCCAGCACTTTCTTCTGGTTTGGCCAGATCAGGACCCAGACATTGAACAGCATAATGGTACCTAACCATGCACCGATACCGATGTAGGTGGCAGCCTGGTTGGCAAAGGTGAAGGCTTCAACAAAACCAACAGTCAATGACAGAGCACCAGCACCTGTTACCCAGGTAACGACAGCGGCCCAGCGGAACCAGAGCAGGGCACGTGGAGCGATATGGGTAGCAATACCGGCGGCAGTACCGTCGGCCTTGGCCTTGGCCATGCCAGGAACCTGGACAAAATTGAAATAATAAAGCAGGCCAATCCAGACAATACCAGCCATGACATGGAACCATACAGCAAGCGATAGATCGTTCATTTTATTCTCCGTTATTCTTTATAAATTACTAATCTGATATCTCAGTTTTTTCTGCTGTTTATACAATCAGCATAATGATGATGGCCAATACAAAACCGGTGGCGATAGTGCCAGAGATCGAGTCTAATGGGTTCATGATTTTTCCCTCAAATTGTAGTGATTGCGAATATTCTAATGCTGAGTATTTTACTATGGTATTTTTATTTTACCACCCCTGGTAGGCGTTTTATTTCTTGAGTGGTTTACTGGGCCGATATAATAGAGTGATTCTAGATTGGATAAAATACCTAATAAAATGAATGCTATAGAACTGAGCATTTTTACCAGCCGGATCAACGCGGTATGCGATGAAATGGGGACTGTTCTCCAGAAAGCGGCCTTCTCGCCCAATATTCGCGATCGACTGGATTTCTCCTGCGCCATTTTCGATGCAAAAGGTGAGCTTTGTGCCCAGGCAGCCCATATCCCGGTACATTTGGGGAGTATGGCCTATGCCATGCAGGGAATAGTGACGAATATCGAGTGGCAGGAAGGGGATATGATCATTGTCAATGATCCCTACCTGGGAGGTACCCATCTACCCGATATCACGCTAATCGCACCGGTATATCATGATGATATATTGCAGGCATTTGTTGTTAACAGGGCACATCATGCAGATATTGGTGGCGAAACGCCGGGCTCCATGCCGATTTCAGGCAGTCTGGATGAAGAGGGGATCATTATTCCTCCAAGCCATTTATTGCGAGAGGGGCAGGTCGATGAAGCCTGCTTGTCCAATATCGTGGGTCAGACCCGCAGTGAGTTACAGGGGCGGGGTGATTTTGCCGCTCAGATAAGTGCCAATCGTACTGGGCTTACCAGGCTGTCACTATTAATTAGCCAGATGGGGAGTAGCAATTTTCAACAGGCGCTGCATGAATTGAATGCCTACGGAGAACGCCTGGCCCAGGCGGCCCTGGCCGTCATACCCGATGGTGAATATTCATTCAGTGACTACATGGACGATGATGGTCTTGGTAACCAGGACATCAAGATCTGCGCAAAGCTGAAGGTAGAGAGTCATCAAGTGCATGTGGACTTTAGCGGGACGGCACCACAAACCGCAGGCAATATTAATTGCCCCCTCTCCGTTGCGGCGGCGGCGGTGTATTACGTCTTTCGCTGTTTAATGCCAGCCCAGACTCCGGCCTGTGCCGGTAGTTTTCGTCCTATTACTTTATCGGCCCCCGAAGCTTGCCTGCTCAACGCAAAACGACCTGCTGCAGTTGCGGCGGGGAACGTAGAAACCAGTACCCGCATTGTCGATGTCGTTATGGGTGCGCTAGCCAAAGCCTTACCAGACCAAATTCCAGCAGCCAGTCATGGCAGTATGAATAATCTCGCTATGGGGGGCGTGGTGAATGGCAAAAGCTGGGACTACTACGAAACCATGGGCGGTGGTATGGGCGCGAGCTCAAACCAGCCGGGTCTAAGCGGTGTGCAGACCCACATGACCAATACTCGCAACACACCCATTGAGGTGCTGGAAAGCCGTTATCCTGTGCGCCTGCATATATATAGTATAAGAAAGGGTTCTGGTGGCCAGGGTACACAGCCAGGTGGAGATGGTTTGGTGCGGGAATTTGAATTCCTGGCCGATACTACCGTGACCCTGTTAACTGAACGACGGACTCATCAACCCTGGGGACTGGCGGGAGGAAAACCTGCTCAGCCAGGTGAAAACAGTTTGAACCAGCAAGTACTCGGATCAAAGTTCACGGCCCAGGTGAAAGCCAATGATCGATTACGACTTAGTTCCGCTGGTGGTGGTGCCTGGGGTGATTCTTAAATACATCAGGCGATCTTGAAGTAAGCTACCAGATCCTTGAGATCTGCTGACTGAGAATTCAATTCTTCTGCTGTCGAGGCAAGTTCTTCCGATGAACTGGCAACAGTTTGTGCGACCGTCTCCATTTGCGTTATGGCTGTGATGACCTGTTCGGTACCTGTTCGTTGCTCTATTGATGCAGCAGAAATTTCCTGCACCATGGAGGCTGTTTTTTCAATACCTGGGACAACTTCGTTAATCAATTCACCGGCCTTTTCGGTAACCGCCATACTGCTTTGCGCATTTTCGCTGATTTCAGCGGCCGATACCTGGCTGCGTTCTGCCAGCTTCCGTACTTCGTCAGCGACAACCGCAAAGCCCTTGCCGTGTTCGCCCGCCCTTGCCGCTTCAATGGCCGCATTCAGTGCCAGCAGGTTCGTCTTGTAGGCAATTTCTTCAACCAGTTGAATCTTTTCTGCAATAACTCGCATCGCGCCGACTGTTTCAGTAACAGCCTTACCGCCTGTCGATGCTTGTTTGGCAACCTTATCTGCGATTGCTTCAGTACTCGTTGCATTATCTGCATTTTGAGCAATCGTAGAAGACATTTGTTCGATAGTTGCACTGGTCTCTTCAATGCCGCTTGCCTGCTCAGTCGCGGACTGGCTCAGGTTTTGTGCGGTAGAGCTGACCTGAGTTGAAGCGGCAGAAATGTTATCTACTGCAGAACTCACCTGTGCAATGACATCCTGGATACGCTCGATGAAACCATTTAATGAAAGGGCGGTATCACCCACTTCATTTTTTCCAAAATCAGGTAGTCGGTAGGTCAGGTCTCCGTCACCTTCGCGCAAGTCTTCCACAGCAGCCAACATCATGGCCAGGGGTCTGGAAAGGGCTCGGATAATGAGTAGCGATAACAACAGGCCAATAGTGACTGCAATAGCTGAGGCCACACTGATCTGAACCAGGGCCGTCTTTTCATCGTGCTCGGCGGTCATGGCGGCCTTGGCGGTAAATGCAACGAGTTCCAGCTCCAGTGCTTCCAGTTCCTTGACCAGTTTCTCTTCCTCTTGCTCAATCTTTTCCGCCTTCAGGTAGGCCTTGTGCATTTTATTGGCCTTGATCAGGGCAAAGATCTCGTGCGCATGCTCTTCATAATTACGGTGTTCGACTTCCACCTGCTTGAGCACTTCCAGGACATGCTCAAATTCTTTTTTCTCTTCCTTGGTGTGGGCTTTCGTTAAGGCAAATTCAGCCAGTTCTTCACCCTCTATCACTTCCTTGTTGACTTTTGCAGACAGTTTGTCGAATTGTTTAACGGAATCTTTATAATGTTTCCTGGCCGTAGGCTCCTTGGCCATGGCCTCGCCATAACGCAGGGCCCTTTCGAAGTTAATCGCCTGTTCCAGTTGATGTATCGTTATCTTGGTGACAATGCCGGTTAGTGGTAGGTCGTGTTCGGCAATGGCTTCAATCTCCTGGCCGATAGAGGCCATTTTCGTAATAGCGATAAGCGCAACAACAGCAAGCCCAGTAAATAAGGCGCCTGATAGGAACATCACCAGTTTGCTTAGCTTGATATTTTTTATACTAAGATTTGTTATGGCCATTAGACAATCCCTTGTTAATTTTGCAGCTAAACAAATAGATACAATTGAGAAGATAAAGCCTTAACGGTCCGATTGGAAAACGGGTAAACAGGGTAATAACAAAATTAACACTTCTTAATAAATCGTTACAGTTTTACACATTTCGATGTAAAGCAAACAGACTATTAATAACTGAATATAAATACAACCATGTTTAATATGTGTTAATGGAAAATGAAGCACTTAAAAGTATTTCCATTTTTGCCTACATAATTACCCCATTTTAGATAGCAATTAAACCATCCAGTAAAAGCTGCCAGCTAAGTAAATAAAGAATTAACTTATTCAGACGATAAAAGTTCTGTGAAAGAAGGGTTTTTATAATCCTGATTATTCATGCCTGAATCATATGCTTGGTAAGGTTAATGACTTACCAGTATGTATTGCTGTTTCTGTACATAGTTTGGCGACTATGTGCAGCCAGACAAATTATTAGAACAGGACAAAGTCACCCAGGTGATAAAACAAATTTTATTATTTATTGCAGCCGGGCTGCTTATTGCACTGGGACTTCTGTTCGAGGGTATCTCCAGTAAGAGTTTGATCTATAGCGTACTGGCGGGTGGGTTTATGTTGGGCTTTTTTGTTCTACTAAAAGGTGTGGAAAAAAAGACTCTTGCTAAAGTCGAGCATAAGTTTCAATTAGAACTGGATGATCTTAAAAAAGGCCTTGCACCACAGGAATTTGTTGAGTCCATGGAATCGGCTATGAGCCAGCTCTGTGATCTGTCCGCCAAGCAGGTGGAATTGTCACGTAGCCAGACAGAGGACGCTATTAAATCCCTGTCGAAGAGATTTTCAGGTCTTGTTCAGCAGCTTAATAATGCCATTCATGCCTCAAAAACAGCAGCGGGTGATACTGATGCTGATGGTAATAATCACGTTGTGATCGTTTTTGAATCAAGCAGGGAAAAACTGGTACGTCTCGTGGATAGAATGGCCCAATCCACCCAAATGCGAGATAACCTCAAGCACCAGGTATCTGATCTGGTAGGCCATACTGATGAGCTCACCAAAATGGCCAGGACGGTCGAGGATATAGCGTCACAAACAAACTTACTGGCCTTGAATGCGGCCATCGAAGCGGCACGCGCCGGGGAAATGGGGCGAGGATTTGCAGTGGTGGCGGATGAAGTGCGCAGCCTGTCCATGAAATCAGGGGAAGCAGGTGAGGCCATCGTTGAGATGGTAAACCGGGTTAATGACGCCATGAAACTCACGCTATTAAGTGCTGAACAGGCATCGATTCAGGACGGAGCCGCAGAAACTGAAGCAAGAGATGCAATTAATATTGTTCTGGAAGAACTACAGGAAGTGACTGATGGTTTATCCAGCTCATCTAATATGTTCAAAGATTTAAGTGTCGGAATAGTCAAAGAAATTAATGATATTTTGGTATCTCTTCAATTCCAGGATAGGGTCAGCCAGATTCTTGTTCATGTAACACAATCCATGGGTCAATTTTCAGAAGTTATGGCCGATAAACAAAGACAACGGTTGTTAGGTCAGTATGAAATATACGATTCAAGCTCTTTATTGGAACAATTAAAGAAAGGTTATACGACCGAAGAGCAACGTCGCCTGCATGATGGTCAGGAGGCCGGTGGGCCGGAAGATTCAGATGTGGATTTTTTTTAAAAAAAGTATGAGTAGTAACAAGTCGCAAAAACAGGAGAGCTGCAATGTCTAAAACGATATTGATTGTGGATGATTCCGATTCACTACGCGAAGTGGTCGGTATCGCCCTTAAAAATGCCGGTTATGAAGTTATCGAAGGTGCTGACGGGCAGGAAGGTTTAAATCAACTGGATGGTAAAAAAGTTCATCTGATCATCAGTGATGTAAACATGCCCAATATGAATGGCATTGAGATGGTAACCAAGATTAAGGAAATGGATGCCTATAAGTTTACCCCCATCATCATGTTAACCACGGAGTCAGGTGATGACATGAAAGATCAGGGCCGCAGTGCCGGGGTCAAGGCCTGGATGGTCAAGCCTTTCAAACCGGAACAAATGCTGGACGCCGTTTCAAAACTGATTATGCCTTAACGAGGTTATCTCATGGAATTCAAGGAAAATATCAAAGATGGGATCTGTGATGCCGCTGTAGAAGGTGAATTGACAATCTATCATGTCAATGACTTCAAAAACGATCTTGAAAAAGTCATTAAGAAGTCAACCACCTTAAAACTGGATCTGTCACAGGTATCAGAGATAGACACGTCCTGTATTCAGTTATTAATGCAGGCCAGGAATTCCTGTCGTGATAATGAAAAAACCTTTGAACTGATATCCATCAGTCCTGCCGTTGAGGAAGTTATCGAAATTTTTGGTTTACAAAGCTACTTGATTGAAAAAGCCAGCTAAACATATGTGAAATATTTGGAGTAGACAATGGGTGATAGTGCAATAGATTCATTTGAACACGAAGCAACGGAATTGTTGAACCTCATGGAGGAGTCTCTACTGCGACTGGAGAATGCCCCTGAGGAAGAAGAAACACTCATCCATGCCATTTTTCGAGCAGCCCATACTATCAAGGGAACCGGAGGCGTGTTTGGTTTCGATAATATTGTCGAGTTTACCCATATTGTTGAAAACGTGCTGGATCGTGTTCGTGGCGGCAAGACGAAAATTGATGGTGACCTGATTGCGGTTTTATTGAGTTGCCGTGACCATATGGGGACACTTGTCAGGCTTGCGGTAGATGGGGATGAAGATTTACCTGAAGAAGTCAAACAGGAAGGACACAAACTCATTAGTGAGCTTAATCCTTATCTGGATCCCGCTGGCAAAGTGGTTAGCCAGGAAGAAGTCACAAAAATGATTGCCGAAGAAGGGGGCTTTCCACTCAATGATGAAGGCGCACCGATTATTTTTGATAACTGGCATATCTCAATGCGCTTTGATCGCGAAGTTCTACAGAATGGGATGGATCCGATTTCATTCATTCGTTATTTGAAAAGAATGGGCGAAGTCAGTGTTACCACCCTATATGACGAGCTTCCTAGTCTGGAAATTGGTGAGCCGGAACACTGTTATCTGGCCTTTGAGGTCAACTTTGAAGGTGAGGTCGAAAAAGAACAAATCGAATCTGTATTCGAATTTGTTCGTGAAATGAGTGAAATAAACATTCTGCCACCGGACAAGAAATTTGGTCTCTATTCAGAGATGATTGAACAGCTACCCGATGAAGAAATGAAACTGGGTGAAATCCTGGTGAAATGCGGTGCCGTCACTGAAGAAGAATTAAAACATGTGCTGCAGGAGCAGGTAGAAGAAGACGTTCAGAAGATTAACCAGGAAGATGAACATGATCACCGCAAAGTGGGTGAAATACTGGTCGAAGAAAAAGTGGTTAAGCAGGAAGTAGTTGACGCGGCCCTGGCCAAGCAGGAAAAGGTCATGGAGCAGGCCAAGGCTGCCAATCGGGTTATTCGAGTTGATGCCACTAAGCTGGATCGATTAATCAACCTGGTGGGCGAGCTGGTAATTGCCGGTGCCTCCAGTAATCTGCTGGCCCATAAACTGGGTGATGAAAAATTGCTTGAGTCTATGTCCAGCATGGGCCGACTTGTAGAAGAAATTCGTGACAGTGCGCTTAACCTGCGTATGGTTCAGATTGGTGAAACATTTACCCGCTTCCAACGTGTGGTGCGAGATGTGTCAAAGGAACTTGGCAAAAGTATCAAACTGGAAATCAGTGGTGAAGATACCGAACTGGATAAAACTGTTGTCGAACGCATTGGTGATCCTCTCATGCATCTGGTGCGTAACTCCATGGACCATGGCATTGAATCTGCTGCAGAACGACAGGCGTCAGGTAAGTCACAACAGGGGACTTTGAAACTCAATGCCTATCATGACTCCGGTAGCATTGTCATCGAAGTAACAGATGATGGACGTGGCCTGTCACGGGAAAAAATCCTGGCCAAGGCCAGAGAGCGCGGTATGAATATTGATGAAACCAATATGTCAGACAATGATGTTTATCACCTGATCTTTGAGGCCGGATTCTCAACGGCAGAAAAAGTTACTAACCTGTCTGGTCGTGGTGTTGGTATGGATGTGGTGCGTCGAAATATTGAGGCCCTGCGCGGTAACGTGGATATTGAAAGTGAATACGGTAAGGGCACTACGGTCAGTATTCGTCTGCCTCTGACCCTGGCCATTATTGATGGCTTTCTGGTCGGTGTGGGTAGCTCCAGTTATGTTATTCCCCTCGATACCATTCATGAGTGTATCGAACTCAATGAAGAAGAGTCCAAAGAGGTGGCAGTGCAAAGTTATATCAACCTGCGCGGTGAAGTGTTGCCCTTCCTGCGCTTACGGGAGTTTTTCAAAGACAGCAAGAGTGAAGTCAGCCGAGAAAATATCGTTGTGGTGCAATTTGGTAACCAGAAGGCCGGTTTTGTCGTGGATGAACTGCTGGGCGAGTTCCAGACCGTGATTAAGCCCATGGGCAAGATACTGCAAAAGCTCAAGGGCATCAGTGGCGCGACTATTCTGGGGGATGGCGATGTTGCGGTCATCCTGGATGTACCGAATCTTGTACAGCGTGCGACAGATGAGGCTGAACGGCTGCATGGCGCGATTCATTCACAAATGCGTGAAGGACCCGGTCAAGATGGTGAAGCACCGGTATTACATTAATCGATTAAATATTTGATAAAAGAAAAGGGAATCAGGTATGAAGTTTTTTATGAATCTTAAAGTCGGTACGAAGGTCCTGGTGGCATTTTTGTCTGCAGGCCTGTTGGCAATTTTGTCTGTTGCCATTATCAGCTATAACGTCTCACAAGAAGCCATGCAAAAAGAGTCGTTTAATAAACTCACGGCCGTGCGTGAAATTAAGTCAGTGCAGATCGAGGACTACTTCGAACAGATTCGTAATCAGATATTTACCTTCTCAGAGAGCGAGACAGTGGTTCTGGCAATGAAAGACTTTAAAAAGAGCTTTCTTAATATTCGAAAAGAGCTCAAGGCTAACAATTTGAATCCTTATCGAGCAAAGGTAGAAGGCTTTTTAAATAACCAGTTTCTACCTAAATACAGAGATACCACCGGTAAGAGTGCGTCAAGCAGTGAGTTTATGACGACCAACCCGGAAGCTCTGATTCTGCAAACCCTCTATATTGCATTAAACCCTAAACCACTGGGATCCAAGCATGAAATGGATGCAGCCAGTGATGGCAGTAGTTACAGTAAACATCATGCCGAGTATCATCCGATCATTCGTGATTACCTCGAGAAGTTCGGTTATTACGATATTTTCCTGATCGACCACAAAACCGGTGAAATCGTCTATAGCGTATACAAAGAAGCCGATTATGCAACATCACTTATTAATGGTCCTTATCGGAATACTAACTTTGCCCGTGTATTCCGTGAGGCAGCCGCAGCGGGTTCCAATGATTTTGTGAAACTGATCGACTTTGAACCTTATGCAGCCTCTTATGATGCGCCGGCCTCTTTCATAGCCTCCCCTATTTTTGATCATGGTGGCAAGAAGATCGGTGTACTGGTATTTCAGATGCCGGTACAGAAGATCAACGACATCATGACAAGTCATGGTAAGTGGAAAGATGTGGGACTGGGTGACAGTGGGGAATCTTATATCGTGGCTGATGATTTTACTTTGCGCAGCCAGTCTCGCTTCCTGCTGGAAGACAAGGAAGGTTACTTTAAATTGATGAAGGAAGTAGGCCTGGACAGTGGTACTCTGGATAAAATCAAGGCCCAGGAAACTGCGATAGGTTTACAGCCGATTAAGACCCAGGGTACCAAGGCGGCCATGAACGGCAAGAGCAATACGGAGATATTTGCTGACTACCGTGATGTCCCAGTATTGTCTGCCTATCGACCCCTCAAGATAAAAGATATGAAGTGGGCCATTATGAGTGAGATCGACGAGGCCGAGGCCTTTGCACCCATTTATTACATGCGCAATATGATCGTGATTACTGCATTGGTTGTACTGGCCATCGTGACATTCATCGCTATTCTGTTTGCCAAATTAGTTATAGCCAGACCACTGAATACCATGCTGGCTGCAGCCGATGACCTGCGCATGGGTGACGGTGACCTGACCCAGCGCCTGCCTGACTTTGGTAAGGATGAGCTTGGCCAGACGGCGCGATCCTTCAATGGCTTTATTGAGAAGATCCAGAATGTCATGCTGGAAGTAAAAACAGCTGTAGAAAATATGGCCTCGGCTTCACAGCAGGTCAGTGCTTCATCTCAATCGCTAAGCCAGGCCGCCAGTGAACAGGCCGCCAGCGTGGAAGAGACTAGCGCCTCACTGGAAGAGATGAACGCCTCGATTACCCAGAACACGGAAAATGCCCGCGCCACCGATGCCATTGCCACTACCTCATCCAAACAGGCCGAAGAGGGTGGTAAGGCCGTCGCGGAAACGGTTGAGGCCATGAAAAATATAGCCGACAAGATTGGCCTGATTGAAGACATTGCCTATAAGACCAACCTGCTGGCACTGAATGCAGCTATTGAAGCAGCCCGTGCCGGTGAGCATGGCAAGGGGTTTGCCGTGGTAGCGGATGAGGTTCGCAAACTGGCTGAACGCAGTCAGACCTCGGCAGGTGAAATCAGCGAACTGGCTGGCAGTAGTGTACAGATTGCCGAAAAAGCCGGCGGGCTGATCAACGAGATTGTGCCTGGTATCCAGAAGACCGCAACACTGGTACAGGAAATCACCGCTGCATCTGAAGAACAAACTTCAGGTGTTGCTCAGGTCAATGGAGCAATGGGTCAACTGGATACCGGTGCTCAGCAGGCGGCTTCTTCATCGGAAGAACTCGCCGCAACGTCTGAGGAAATGAATTCGCAGGCGATGCAGTTACAGGAAACCATTGGCTTCTTTAAACTGGGTTCATCCAGTGAGCAATCAACTGCCAATGCGGTGGGTGGTAGTGTCACAACAATGAAGACGGCTGCAACAACCAATGCCCGTGTGACTGCGGCAAAACCTGCGCCTGCGCCGACACCTGCTCCCACGAGCAAACCTGCGCCGGTAGAAACCGCCGCACCGTCAACTCCAGTTGCAGAGAAAAAGACCATCACACCACACAAAATTGCACCCCAGGAAGGGGCCATCAAGGTAGAGCCTGTCCATCATCAGAAAACCGGTTTTGTGGCTGATAAGCCAGTTGAGAACTCAGGTAAAAATGATGGCCCAGTAGATGAAAAAGACTTTGAAGGCTTCTAAGCAAGCAACAAAGTCATATTGAATAGAATGTGAAAAGGAAAAGACGATGTCAGAACTCAATGAGGGTAATGCCATGAATCAACAGGAACCGAATCAGGGACTGGTGGGGGAAGAATTAATAGAAGGCGGACTTGGCCACGATATTGAAGGCGACAAGTTTCTTACCTTTCGCTTAAACAATACTGTGTATGGCGTGGAAATTACCCGTATTAAAGAAATTATTGAGTACGGAGGTATAACACGCATTCCCATGACCCCACCCTGTATCCGTGGTGTGATTAACCTGCGTGGTAATGTCGTACCCGTAGTTGATATGGCAGAACGACTTGAGGTGGGGCATGAAACAGATGTATCTCGTCGTACCTGTGTCATCATCACTGAGATGGAAGATGAGGGTGAGAAAATGGATATCGGTTTTGTGGTTGATGCGGTAGATCAGGTTGTTGGGATTCATGAGGACCATATTGAAGCCACTCCCTCGTTTGGTACCGATGTGAAAAGTGAATTTATTGCTGGCATGGGCAATGTGAATGAAAAATTTGTTATTTTGCTCGATGTGGATACGGTCTTCGATGTGGAAGCCTTGGGAACACTGGTTGAACAGGCAATAGAATAAAAGCAGGCTTATGAAACTGGCAGATTAGTAATGAAACAAGTGTGGACAGATTTTAAAGAATTGAGAGGCGCAAGAAGTTTATGGCCCTGGCAGCAAATGAAAATACAGTTTCAGACAATAGCAATGATGGGATGGAGATCTTTCTTCAGTCCGGTGATCTTTATTTTGGGAATGCCCCAACTCAGGTATCAACCATGCTGCATTCCCGTACTGCCATTAGCTTCTGGCACCCAGCGACACGCATTGGTGGTATGTGCCATGTGATAAAGGCAGAGGCCCCTGATGGTGAGCAGGATATACATTATGCGGATGGTGCAATTGTAGAATTTTCCCGATTAGCAAATAAATACAATACCCCGCTAAATGAATATGAGGTAAAGGTTTTTGGTGGTGTACCAAAAGATGAAAAGGATGCTCGGCAACATGAAATTACCCTGGATACAATTTGTAAACAGATTCGTGAGCAGGGTTTTAAACTAACCCAGCTACATGGTTTTGCCGGTAGCTCAAGAAAACTAAAACTGGATCTTGCGACAGGTGTGATAACCAGTCGGGAAATTGGTGCAGACAAACAGGAAAAGAATGAAGTTGAGCGTAGAAGGGCCATGGCAGAGCAGGCCATGGAAATATTTCTTCACCCCGGTGAGATTTATTTTGGTAAGGCGCCGATGATAATTTCGACATTATTAGGTTCCTGTGTTGCAGCAACACTCTGGCATCCGGACAAACACCTGGGTGGCATGTGTCACATAGTATTGCCTGAATCAAATGGTAAGCAATGTGAAATGAAATATGGTGATTGTGCCATTGGTGAATTTGTAAAGCAGATAAGCAGGCATACAACGGATGCAAAAGAATATGTGGTCAATATTTATGGTGGCTCAGATATGTTTCCAGATATGCAGAAATCCTCCGGGATGAAAATTGGTGACCGAAATATTGATAAAGTCAGAGAACTTCTGGAACTATATAAATTTAGAATCAATGAAGTTGATACCGGAGGTTCTCATTCACGGAAGATTAGACTTGATTTATCAGACGGGAGCGTGGGAATACGTAAACACGGTAAACCGGCAGAAGGATAAGTTATGAAAAAGAAGGTATTGATTGTTGATGACTCGGCGGTAATTCGTCAGGTGCTAAGTGATATTGTCAGTAAAGACTCTGAGCTGGAAGTTATGGCTGCCGTCCACGATCCTATCTTTGCCATGAAAAGAATGGAAAGTGACTGGCCCGATGTGATTTTACTGGATGTGGAGATGCCTCGTATGGATGGGATTACATTTCTGCGAAAAATTATGTCAGAACATCCTACCCCGGTTGTTATATGTTCAACACTGACAACAGAAGGTGCAGAAACAACCATGCAGGCCATTGCCGCAGGTGTGGTGGACATTATTGAAAAACCTAAGATTAATCCTAAAGAGTTTCTGTCTGATGAAGCCAAGCTGATCATTGATGTGGTCAAGTCGGCTGCTCAGGCAAAAATGAAAAATCTGACTGCCGCGACGCTAGCGACAGAAAAACGCAAAGTTGCCCCCAAATTGACTGCCGATGCCATCATGGCACCCGCAACTGGTGCAATGAAACAGACAACGGATCAGTTGATTGCAATAGGAACATCAACTGGAGGTATTCAGGCACTCGAATCCGTATTAACTGGCCTACCCAGAGTTTCTCCGGGGATTGTCATTGTTCAGCATATGCCAGAGAAGTTCACTGCATCTTTCGCTGAGCGATTGAATGGTATATGTGAAATAGATGTTAAGGAAGCAGCTGATAAGGACAGGGTTGTCCCGGGCAGGGCATTGATCGCACCGGGTGGGATGCATCTGATGTTAAAACGTAGTGGTGCACAATATCATGTTGAGGTAGTGGATGGCCCTCTGGTAAGTCGTCATAAACCCTCGGTTGATGTTTTGTTTAGATCCGTGGCCAAATCGGCGGGTAAGAATGCTCTGGGGATTATTATGACCGGCATGGGTGATGATGGTGCATCGGGTATGAAGGAAATGCATGATACCGGCGCTTTGACTATTGCTCAGGATGAGGCGAGTTGTGTGGTATTTGGTATGCCCAATGAAGCGGTTAAAAAGGGTGGAGTGGACAAGACCGTTTCACTCCTGGATATACCAAAAGAGATTATGAAATTCTATGAATCAGAAGGGATTCATAATAGTGGGAAATGTGCATGAGGATTAAATCATGGTAAAGGCAATAGAAATACAATCGGCTGCTGTGCTTGAGATTGAGAATGAGGATGCCCACAAGTATCTGACATTTTTGACACCTGGCAAGGTCTATGCGGTCAGCATCATGAAGGTCAAGGAGATTATTGAATACGGAAAAGTAATCGATGTGCCTATGATGCCGACCTTTATTAATGGTGCGATCAATCTACGTGGACAGGTCATCCCTGTAATTGATCTTAATGTTCGCCTGGGTGGTGAAGAAACAGAAGTTACCCGACGTTCCTGTATTGTTGTGGTAGAGCTGAGTTTAAGTGGAGACAATAAAAAGGTCGGCCTACTGGTTGATGCAGTGAGTAAAGTAGTTGACTTTCACGAATCTCAAATAGATGAAGCACCATCATTCAATGGCAATATTAATACTGACTATATTGAAGGCATGGGTAAAACTGAAGATGGGTTTATTATTTTACTGAATATCGACAACTTACTTAGTATGGAAGATATTGAGCAATTCAACAAGGTTAGTTCTACTGAAAATGATAGTGAGTCAATGGAATGGTCTGATGCGGCCGATCTACAGGCCGTTGCTGAGCAAATTGCCAGGCAGACAAACACAGATGATAATTAAAGAGATTATATTACGAGACATAAGAAACATGAATTATAACTATAATAAATTATGTGGATAATAAATTAGCGTGTTAAATCCGGAACAAGATAAATATTTTGATTATACGTCGGTTCAATTATCAGACAGAGATTTTGATGCCTATAAGAATCTGGTGTATGAGGTAGCAGGAATTTCTCTAAAGGATAAAAAGAAGCCACTGTTAACCGGTCGTTTATCCAAGCGACTCCGACATTACAAAATTCAAAGTTATTCAGACTATCTTGAGCTGGTACAGAATGATGAGCATGAATTGCAGATGATGATTGATCTGGTTTCTACTAATGAGACCAGCTTCTTTCGAGAAGAAAAGCATTTTGATTTTCTGGAAAACTATGTAAAAAATCTGGATCCACGCCGTGGACCATTTCGAATCTGGAGTGCGGCCTGCTCCTCTGGTATGGAGGCCTATACAACTGCAATGGTAATGGATAATGCAGAGCTAAAATTTGGCTGGGAAATATTTGGTACCGATATCAGTACCCGTATCCTGGAAAAGGCCAGAAAGGCACTCTATCCACTTGATGTCTCAAACCGAATACCTCAGCATTATTTAAAAAAGTATTGCCTGAAAGGGGTGCGTGATATGAGTGGCTTTTTACTGGTTGATAAAAAACTCCGAGCCAGAACAACGTTTAGCTATATGAATTTGAATGAACAGCCATGGCCAGATGTAGGATTATTTGATGTTATATTTTTAAGGAATGTCATGATCTATTTTGATAAGCCAACGAAGCAAAAACTAATTTCAAATATTATCACCCGGCTAAAAAGTGATGGCTATTTGTTTGTAGGTCATTCGGAGAATTTGCTGGGTATTCCGACTACACTTAAAACAGTCCAACCCTCAATATATCGAAAAATATAAGAACTGGAAAACACTGATGGCTGACTTACTTCATATTGGTAAAGAAAACATGGATATACTTATTATTAATGCCTTGCTTGATTCTTTGATGAAAATTTTCAATACCATGATCGGTGTTATGCCTGAGCCTGGTATACCAACACCTAAAAGTGATGATATTTCATTAGGTGAAGTGACTGGCATGATGCTAATGGAAGCGGAGATGGCAAAGGGAAGTATGGCCATATCTTTTAGCCAGGGTGCCATCGCCAAGGTGGCGAATAAAATGCTCGGTGACAAGCTTAAAAAAATTGATGATGCCGCAAAAGATCTCACTGGTGAGATGACCAATATGCTGGTGGGGGGAGCAAAAAGCATCCTTGCTGAACGGGGTTATGATTTTGATATGTCTACCCCTGAAATTCTCTCAGGTAAGCAGCACAAGATTGAGCACAAATATGATGGTCAGACGGTGATTCTTCCTTTTACCCTCGATAAAGATAAGTTCTATCTAGAAATTAACTTCCAGTAGAGTTTCCTCAAGTTCCATTTCCATACCTGATTGTTAACCAACTCAGAGATTCTCAGCCGAATTTCGATACAAACCTGACGAAAATCAGGGAAAATACTTGGCGGACCTACCGATTTTAAGGTATAATATCTGACTAATTTACTCGGAAATATATTTACACAATTGTTGCCCAATTTACGAATCGAGGTGTGTTATGGACGTACTGGAACGAATCGACCAGGTGGTTAAAAACAATCCGGTGGTCATTTTTATGAAAGGGACGCCACAAATGCCGCAGTGTGGATTCTCCATGCGTGCGGCTCAGGCCTTACAGGCCTGTGGTAAGGAGTTTGCTCACGTCAATGTCCTGATGGACCCGGAAATCTTTGAAAATCTGCCCCGTTATGCCGACTGGCCCACATTCCCACAAATCTATATCAACGGTGAATTAATCGGTGGTTGTGATATTACCCTTGAGATGTATCAGCAGGGGGAACTGCAGAAGGCCGTCACAGAGGCAGTCGAGAAGGCATCAGTCTAAAACTAACTTTTCAGATCATAAAAAACCCGGCCAGGCCGGGTTTTTTTGTGACTAGAATTTTTTGCCGGTGAATTTATCCCAGCTATTCACAATGGTGCAAAATAGTTCGGCGGTCCTTTCGGCGTCATAAATGGCGGAATGGGCCAGGCTGTTGTCCCAGGCTAGGCCTGCGGCCTGGGCAGCTTTGGCCAGGACAGTTTGACCATAGGCCAGCCCACCCAGTGTTGCAGTATCGAAGGTGCTGAATGAATGAAAAGGGTTTTTCTTAACACTATTCCGTTCCACTGCAGCACGGATAAAACCAAGATCAAAAAATGGATTATGGCCAACCAGAATTGCACGAGAGCAACTATGTTTTTTCAACAGGGTGTGAATAGGTTTAAAAATATATTCCAGGGCTTCTTTTTCCGGTTTAGCCATTCGAAAAGGATGGTGGGGATCAATTCCGGTAAACTCCAGGGCCTTGGGATCAAGGATTGATCCAGGAAAGGGTTCTACATGACAGGCAAGGGCATCAGTTGGAACCAGAACACCGAGATTATTGAGATGGATTGGCACAGCCGCAATTTCAAGCAGGGCGTTGGTTTGAGGATCAAATCCTGCCGTTTCCACATCCACCACTACAGGAAGAAATCCACGGAACCGGTCGGCAATTTGTTTGCTACTTACTGCTGCACTCATGGCGGCAAGCATAGCGGATAGGTGTAAAAAATGATATGACTAGACCTGTCATTTCTAGATTGAAATAGCGGAGTGTTAAGTTGAAAAAATATATTACTGGTCTGTTAATGTCATTCAGTTTAATCCTGGCTGGAAATTTGTATGCAAGCGATTCCTTAAACACTCGTAATCAACAGACTGGGATTTTATGGGAAGTTTCTAAATCAACTAGTCGACCCAGTTACCTTCTCGGTACGGTGCACAGTGATGATACCAGAGTTATAAAGTTACCGAAGATCATACTGGATAAACTCAACAGGGCTGACAGCTTTACCGCAGAACTGAAGATGGACAGGCATTCAATGCAACAAGCCAGTCAATTGATGTTTCTATCTCCGGGGCAGACACTGGAGTCCCAGATAGGTGCTAAGCGTTATCAATCCTGTATAAAGTTGCTAAGTCAATATGGGTTGACGGAAGCCATGATCAATAAGATGAAACCCTGGGCCGTGGTCGTGACGCTGAGTATGCCTCGAAGCAGAACCGGTTTGGTGCTGGATCATTACCTTTATAAAGAAGCAGAACAGCTTGGCAAAAGGACCTATGGCCTTGAAACAAATCGGGAACAGATTGCTGTGTTTGAGTCCTTTGCTTTGCGAGAGCAGATTATCATGCTGGATGAGGCGATTAAGGACTTTAACAGATTACCCGCTATATTCGATGAACTGGTTCATTTGTACCTGCAACGTGATCTGACAGGCCTGGAGCGGATTAGTGATAAATACATGTTGCAGGGAAATAGTCCTCTGGCAAAAAGCTTTCGAAAGCGCGCTTTGATTGATAGAAATTACCTTATGCTGCGGCGGATGAAACCGAGATTACTGGAAGGCAATAGCTTTATTGCTGTAGGCGCACTGCACTTGCCCGGTGATGAAGGGATATTGCGACTATTACAGCAGGAAGGTTATACCGTCAGGCCGGTATATTAAGTAAGTTGCCAGCTTATCTTTTCTCCAGCTCGCAGGGGAATGAGTCTTTCTTCACCAAAAGCGAGGCTGTCTGGTACAGTCCACTCCTGTTTGGTTAATTTAATTTTGTCGGTATTGCGTGGTAAGCCATAAAAGTCGGCGCCATAAAAACTGGCAAAACCTTCCAGCTTGTCCAGGGCATCAGCCTGTTCAAAGACTTCAGCGTATAACTCGATGGCGGCATGGGATGAGTAAATACCAGCACAGCCACAGGCGGATTCCTTGGCATGTTGGGCATGGGGCGCACTGTCTGTACCAAGAAAGAATTTGGGGTTGCCGGAGACAGCCGCTTTCACCAGCGCCTTTCGATGGGTTTCACGTTTAATAATTGGCAGGCAATAGTAGTGAGGACGAATTCCACCCGCCAACATGGCGTTACGGTTATATAAGAGATGATGAGGGGTGATGGTGGCTGCAATATTTGCACCGCTACCTGTGACAAAATCAACGGCATCACTGGTGGTGATGTGTTCCAGTACAATCTTTAATTCCGGCAGGCGTTGAGTGAGTGGCTCAAGAATCTGTTCAATAAATATTCTTTCTCTATCAAAAATATCAATGTGTGAATCTGTAACCTCTCCATGCACCAGCAGGGGCAGTCCCAGCTCAGCCATTTTTTCCAGAGTGCTATTGCATTTTCGAATATCGGTAACCCCTGCATCAGAGTTGGTAGTCGCACCCGCCGGATAGAGTTTTAAGGCATGAACCAGACCACTTTCCTTTGCCTTGAGGATTTCTTCCTTGGGTGTGTTATCCGTTAGATAAAGGGTCATCAAGGGTTGAAAAGAAATTCCGTTGGGGACTGCGGCGAGAATACGTTCACGGTAGGCCAGTGCCTGTTCGGTTGTGGTAACGGGTGGCTTGAGATTGGGCATGATGATGGCCCTGGCAAATCGTTCTGCTGTGTCAGGTATCACATGTCGTAAAACATCGCCATCACGCACATGTAGGTGCCAGTCGTCTGGATAAACTAATGAGATTTCTTGCAAGTCTGGTTTCTCAAAATCGTTATGTAAAGTCTAATTATGCCATTTTGATGTGGATTATACTGCTGAAAAAAGGCTTTTTAGTCAATCACTAATGAAATAACCGCGCTAAAAATATGTTGTTGTAACATTTTTTATATTCTTCTCAAGTCCTGAGTTTGCTTGCCGTTAATTTCATAAGCTCTCAAAAAATTGGGGCTAGTAGCGTTATGCATAACTTCTACTTGTAAAAACATAAGGAGAAAAAAATGAAAAACCTGAAATTAGTGGCTGCTGCAGTTATTGCGCTTGTCATCACTGGTTGTACTTCATATGCCGGCATCAGCAAGGCTGACAAACCCGGTTCTTACTATATCGTGACCAATACTCACACTTTTGGTATCCACCCTGGTGTACAGTTATGTAATTCTAAGGGCTCAGGCGATTTGTCATGTAGAGAAGTCAATGTGGACGATTAACATATTGAGGACTTAATATCATGAAAATCAAATCAATATTACTAGTATTAGTAAGTGTTGGTTTGTTGGGCGCATGTGTCCCTTACACTGGGATCACTAAAGTCTCTACGGGAAAATATATTATTACTCACCCTAAAGGGGTTATTAATTGTATTAGTAAACCCAGTGGCGATTTAAAGTGTGATGCACCAACACACCGCATTCCTTAAGTCACAATGTAATATTAAAAAGGCCAGAACGAGTTCTGGCCTTTTTTTGTGCTTGTAGCAAAACTGTAATTAGTCGTTTATGCCACCCTGGGTGAGTCTGGCGGGATCGAGCAATTCTTTTAGTTCCTTTTCGCTCATGCCAGTTTCTTCCTTGGCTACCTCAATAACAGCTCGACCTTCGGCATAGGCTTTCTTGGCAATGGCAGCACCCTTTTCATAACCAATAACTCGATTGAGGGCGGTGATGAGAATCGGGTTTTTATCCAGTGCTGATTTAATCGATTCCTGGTTGACAGTAAAACCTTCGATAGCAAGGTCGGCCAGAGTGCGGGCACCGTTGGCCAATAGTTCAATACTCTGCAGTAGGTTATAGGCAATCACTGGTAGCATGACATTGAGCTGGAAGTTGCCGGACTGGGCGCCAATGGTAATGGTCGTGTCATTACCAATCACCTGAGCACAGGCCATGGCGACGGCCTCCGGGATCACCGGGTTGACCTTACCGGGCATGATGGAACTGCCGGGTTGCAGAGCGGGCAGGGCGATCTCTCCCAGACCGGCCAGGGGACCACTATTCATCCAGCGCAGATCATTACTGATTTTCATCAGGGCCACGGCCAGGGTCTTGAGCTGACCGCTCATTTCCACCGCCACATCCTGGCTGGCCAGGCCCACAAATTTGTTGTCCATGGGGGTGAAGGCAATGCCGGTGCGGGCCTTGATGGCAGCGGCAAAACGTTCACCAAATTCTGGGTGTGCATTAATACCCGTGCCAACGGCGGTGCCACCCTGAGGCAGGGCGCGCAGGCGGGTGAGGCCAGCCTGAATGCGATACATACATTGGCGGATCTGGGTGGCCCAGGCATTGAGCTCCTGACCAAAAGTGACCGGCATGGCATCCATCAGGTGGGTGCGACCAGTTTTGGTAATATCCTTTAATTCTTCGGCTCTTTTCTCGATAGTCGAAGTCAAATGGTTAAGGGCCGGCAGGAGCTTTTCTTCGATCTCGAGGTAGGCACTGACATGTATGGTGGTGGGGATGACGTCATTGGAGCTCTGGCTCATATTGACGTGGTCATTGGGGTGAATCTTCTCCCCGGAATTATCTGATGCAATGTGAGCAATCACTTCGTTGGCATTCATATTGGTACTGGTGCCGGAACCGGTCTGGAAGACATCGATGGGGAAGTGATCATCATACTGGCCTTCGGCCACGGCTTCGGCAGCATCCTGGATGGCGGCACCGAGTTTTTCATCCAGCAGATCTAGTCGGTAATTAGCTGCGGCACAGGCCCCTTTCACCAGGCCCAGGGCACGGATAAAACTGCGAGACATGGGAATGCCGCTGATCGGAAAGTTATTTACTGCGCGCTGGGTCTGGGCGCCATAGAGTGCATCGGCAGGAACCTGTAGTTCCCCCATGCTGTCCCGCTCGGTGCGGAATTTTTTGTCAGCCATTCGAAGCCATCACCTCGTTCATCTTATAATGTTTCCATGAGCGGATGTTCTGCTCGACCAGCCGCCACTTGTCGTCGTCTTCCAGTTCCAGGATGACGTCCATATTGGCCGTAATAATACGCCCATCGGCACCGACAATCGACTCGTTTACATTAAAGATGATTCTACGCAGGGTGATGGTTTTGATTTTTGTATTGGCATAACTGATACAAATGACAGTCTCATTTTCAAATTCATTTTTACGTCGTTTATACCAGCCAGCATAATTAATTTGCTTATTACTTGGATTCCCAAAAACCTCGACTTTTTTAGAGACTAACTCCATATGTTGAGGGAGATCTTTTTCACTTATCGTTTTGGCCATAGCATCCTGCCAGGAATAAATGACTTGAGTTTCTTCAGAATGGTTCATATACAAGCAAAAACCTTAAAAAATTAATGATGAATCTTTGTTTTACATTTCTCAAACAGCTAATTTCTATATCGTGCAAAGTATAGTTTCCTGAAATATCTTTTTATAAAGTTTCAGAAAGAATTTAATAAAATCCTAATATTAGCGCTGGCAAAGATTCAGGTTCTTTCCTAGAATTAGCCGGTTACTTATTGAAAACCCTAGAAAAACTGAGCTGAGTATAGCTTATCCAGTGTGTGTCAATCTTGACCTGATAGACAAAAACCACGATGATACGCGCCTCCTTACGTGCGCCACGTTGTTGTGGTTGCAATTCATACAGTAGTACAACAAATAAGGAATCACATGAGCGACGCGGACAAAAAACGACTTCTACGTGAAATGATTTTCTATCGCCGCTTCGAAGACCGTACCTTCGAAGCTTATATGGAACGTAAAATCGGCGGTTTTCTCCATTTATATTCAGGCCAGGAAGCGGTATGCACCGGTGTGCTGGAAATGGCCAATGTGGGTAAGGGAAAGGAAAACGATTATGTGATTACGGGTTATCGTGATCATATTCATGCTATCAAGACCGGTGCTGCGCCCCGTGAAGTGATGGCTGAACTCTATGGTAAAGAAACCGGTTCATCAAAAGGTCGTGGTGGTTCCATGCACATCTTTGATGCCAGTCAGAATTTTATGGGCGGCTATGCACTGGTTGGTCAGCCTTTCCCATTGGCAGCAGGCCTGGCGATGGGTTGTAAACATAAAGGCACGAATCAGATTGCCATCTGTTTCCTGGGTGATGGTGCTAATAACCAGGGGACGTTCCACGAAACTATGAACATGGCGGCCATCTGGAACCTGCCAGTTCTATTTGTCTGTGAGAATAATGGCTATGCGATTGGTACTCATATCGATCGTTCTACCGCACAGCCTGATCAATACAAGCGTGTTGATACCGCCTACAACATGAAGTCCAGCCAGCATGATGGTATGGATATCGATAATGTGATGGAAGCGGCCAAGACAGCGGTTGATTATGTTCGTAATGAACAAAAACCCTATTTCATTGAATTCATGACTTACCGTTTCCGCGGTCACTCCATGTCGGATGCCAAGGGCTACCGTACCAAGGAAGAAGAAGCGGAGTGGGAGAAGCGTGACCCCATCAAGATCTACAGCAAGAAACTGATTGAAGCCGGTGTGATTAAGCAGGCTGATATCAAGGCATGGGAAAAAGAGATCGATGATGAAATGGAAAATGACATCATCAAGTTCGCCGAAGAAAGTCCTGAGCCGAAGCTTGAAGAACTGACCAGATACGTACTGGACGATAATCCTGATCCGCGCTGGATTGGTCCTTTACAGAAATAAAACAATAGAGGTTTACGCATGGCAGAAACAGCTTATTGGGAAGCGATTCGTCGCGCCCACGATGAAGAAATGGCCCGCGATCCCATGGTGATTGCAATGGGTGAGGATATTGGTGTTGCAGGTGGTACTTATAAAGCGACTTCCGGTCTGTTTGATAAGTACGGTGAAAAGCGCATTATCGATTGCCCTATCTCTGAAAACTCCTATACCGGTATCGGTATTGGTGCCTCCATGGTGGGCATGCGCCCGGTCATCGAAATTATGTCTATTAACTTCGCCCTGCTGGCACTGGATACCATTGTTAATGCAGCGGCCAAGATTCGTTATATGTCAGGTGGCCAGATTGAATGTCCAATCGTGATGCGTACACCTGGCGGTACTGCGCACCAGTTGGCGGCTCAGCACTCGGCCCGTCTGGCGCGTATGTTTATGTCCACTTCTGGTCTACGCGTCGTTACGCCACGTGGTCCTCTGGATGCCTATGGCATGCTGAAGTCGGCGATTCGATCTAATGACCCGGTGGTTATTATCGAGCACGAGCAGATGTATAACCTGAAAGAAGACATCCCCGATGAAGAATTCTTCCGCCCACTGGAAGGGGCAGAGGTTATCCGTGAAGGTTCAGATATCACCTTGATTGGTTACAACTACAGCGTACATCTTTGTATGCAGGCTGCTGAACGTCTGGCCAAAGATGGCATCAGTGCCGAAGTAGTTGACTTGCGTTCGCTTAAACCTATCGATCGTGAAACCATTCGCAAGTCGGTTGAAAAGACCCACAAGGTTGTGGTGGCGGAAGAAGATGAAGCCCCTGTTGGTGTCGGCTCAGAAATTATTACCGGTATTATGGAAGACTGTTTCTTTGCCCTCGATTCTCAGCCGGTACGTATTCATGCGGCGGATGTCCCTGTGCCTTATAACGCGAAACTGGAAAAGGCCGCCATTCCTAATGCGGATGACGTCTACCAGGGTGCCCTGAAGGCAATGGGTAAGATTTAATAATACACCCCCTTACCCCAACCCTCACCCGGAGGGAAAGGGGGTAAATAAAAAGAGTTTCTTATGGCAGATCCTTATGTAATAAAAATGCCCCAGCTGTCTGACACCATGACCGAAGGTGTGGTGGTCAGTTGGGAAAAGAATATCGGTGACAAGGTGGAGCGTGGCGATATCGTCGCAACAGTCGAAACCGACAAGGCCATTATGGATGTGGAAGTGTTCCGTGAAGGTTATCTCTCTGGCCCTGTTGCCGAAGTGGATTCCACTATCCCAGTGGGTGAGGCAATGGCCTATCTTGTTGCCAGTGCCGATGAAGTACAGAGTGACGGCGCTGCACCAGCAGCCAGTAGTACTCCATCAGAATCAGCAGCACCTGAAGCCACTGCTCCAGCTGTAGATGAAACACCTGATAATGCCTATATGGTCAAGATGCCTCAGTTGTCTGACACCATGACCGAAGGTGTGATGGTCAGCTGGGAGAAAAATGTTGGCGATAAAGTGGAACGTGGTGACGTAGTAGCCCAGGTCGAAACCGACAAGGCCATCATGGATGTTGAAGTCTTCCGTGAAGGTTACCTGTCCGGCCCAATCGCCGAGATCGATTCGACTATTCCTGTCGGTGAGGCGATTGCCTTCCTGGTGGCGGATGCCGGTGCTGTAATGGACAGCAAGCGCACCGCCAGTGCCGCTGCGGCACCAGTTGAATCTGCCAAACCTAAACCCATTCCCGCTGGTACGGCATCGGCCAAGACCCGCGCCCCGGCTCAGCCCCACGGTGCGACCCCTGCACCCCGACCGAATAGCAAGAATGCCACACCTTATGCTCGCCAACTGGCCGGTGCCCATGGTATCGACCTGAACAGTATCCCTGGTACCGGACCCGGTGGGGCTGTTATTGCAGCAGACGTATTAAATAGCAATGTGCAGAAGACCTCCACCAAACGTATCTTCCAGGTGCCCGGTGAAGGTCGGCCTATGTCGGCCATGGAGAAGGCGGTATCCCATAACATGGAATACTCCCTGTCCATGCCCCTTTTCCGCGTCACGATTAATATTGACCCGAGTGCCCTGAAGACGGCCTCCAAGGCCAAGGGCTTCTCTCTGACGGTGACTCTGGCCAAAGCCGCCGGTCTGGCCATTGAGAAACATCCTTCCATTAATGCCGTATACCAGCATGAAGATCGTATCGTCGAGCGTGAGCAGGTGGATATCGGGATTGCGGTAGAGACAGAAGGCATGGGCCTGGTCGTTCCCGTCTTGCGTGATGTGGTGAATACAGATTTAGGTGGCCTTTCTGCCAGTTGGAAAGACATGGTAGACCGTGCTCGTGCTCGTCGCCTGAAACCGGATGAGTACTCTAACCCGACCTTTACCATCTCCAACATGGGGATGATGGGCGTGTCGCACTTTGATGCCATTCCCTCGCCGGGTACCTCGGCCATTTTTGCGATTTCGACCCTTGGCCCACAGGGGATGCCGGTCACCATTACGGCTGACCATCGAATCGTCAACGGTGCCGATGCGGCCAAGTTCCTGAATACCTTTAAAGGGCTGGTTGAAAGCCCGACCTGGCTGGATTCTGCGGCCGCTTCTGTGGCATCTGCTCCAGCAGCCGTACCTTCAAGCGGCTTTGAGCTGGCCAAGGGCAAGTATGACTACGATGTGGTTGTGATCGGTGGTGGACCGGGTGGTGAAGACTGTGCCCGTGACCTGATAGAGCACGGCTTCAAGGTGGCCATGATCAATGATGCACCCTTCCCTGGTGGTGAGTGTCTGTGGCGCGGTTGTATCCCGTCCAAGGCCTGGCGTGCAGCGGCAGACCGCATGCGTGACCGCGCCCATGACAAGCTGCTGGGTATCAGTGGTACGGACAAGCCATCTCTCGACTGGAGCAAGATGGAGAAACATCGCCGCACAGTTCTCGAAGAACGCGGCAAGATGGCGCTCAATACCGACAAGGGCGTGAAGATCGATGTGATTCAGGGCTTTGCCCGTTTTGAAGATGAACACACCGTATTTGTTGATACCGGCGGCAACCAAAAAGACCCTCATACCCGGGCCCAAGAGGGTGATGGTAAGAAGGGTAAGAAGATCAGCTTCGGTGCGGCCGTCATTGCCACCGGTGCGCCTCCCTTTGTGCCCCCGATTCCCGGTGCCCATGATGGCCTCGCCAGTGGTGGTGTACTGACCTCAGACACCGTCTGGGGTCTGAAAGAACAGCCTAAGAAAGTCGGGGTTATCGGTGGTGGTGCCATTGGTTGCGAAATGGCGCAGATCTTCCAGGATTTTGGGGCAAAAGTGACGCTATTGGAAGCGAACGAGCGCATTCTGGCTGAGGTGGAGACCGAGGTGGCCAAGCAACTGACGGCCATCCTCAATGAGGACAAAAATCTCTCCATCGAGACGGCGGTCAAGATCAAGGATATCAAGGGTGAACCTGGCAAGATGAAGATCGCCTATGAAGGTGCGGACGGCAAGGCCCACAACTTCAGTTGTGATTACGTCATCATGGCCACCGGCAAACGCCCGGTTCTGGAACCTCTACAGCTGGATAAGGCGGGTATTCAGACGGAAAACGGTGTCATCAAGGCGGACAATCGTTGCCGTACCAACGTGCCCCATATCTTTGCCGTGGGCGATGTGATTGGTGGTCTGATGCTGGCCCATACCGCCGGTCAGCAGGGTCGCGTGGCGGCCCACAACATCGGTGGTGAGGCCCATGTCTATGACCAGGATAAGGACTCCGGTGTGATCTTTACCCGCCCCGAGGCAGCCTTTGTGGGTCTCTCCATGGAGCAGGCCAAGGCCAAGGGCATTGATGCCGCCGAGGTGAAAGTCCCTATGAGCGTGGATGCCAAGGCCATGATTACCGGTGAGACCCTGGGTCTGATCAAGATCGTGGCGGACAAAAAGTCTCATCAAATCATAGGGGTACATATGCTGGCCGACCATGCCGATACTCTCATCGGTGAGGCCGTGATGATGGTTTCCGCCAATATGACCCTGGAGCTGGCCGGTCAGGCTATTCACCCACATCCAACCCAGACAGAGCTGTTTGGTGAACTGGCCAGACGCCTCTCTTCACGTCTGCGCCGAGCAGAAAAACGGGCCAAAAAGAAATAGCTCATTTCTCTGTTTAACTAACAAAGGCCCGCTTATTGCAACCGGGCCTTTGTTGTTTCGATCTCTGAAAAAATGTTTCTAGCTGGAATAGAACTTGCTTTTGTTCCCAGGTATGAAATTCCGAATATTTATTACGCTGTTTTTCTCCCTGGCATATCCTGGGGCTGTGAGTGAGCTTCAATCCGCCCCAGCAAGATTTCAGGACCCGTCTCTGGCTTCTCAGTATGATGAGGATTTACCCTCCATTGCCAGAGAAAGTGGGGACGAGAAGGAAACGGTGGCCAAGCTGAGTGAGCCGGCACCTGCTTCGACGACACTCTCTAAAACCGAGCTTCAGCAGGAGCGGGGCGGAGAGACTAAAAGTAAGGCTGATGAGACTGAACCTGAGCAGCAAGAATCCAGTACTGAAATAGCTGAAAACAAGCCTGGTAAAAATAGAAGACAGAAAGATATCAGGCATATCACCATAACTGAAGCCCTGACAAATCCGGAATCGGTCGATGAAAACGTTGACGTCGGTAGTGAGACCATTGAATGGGTGGGTAAGGACCGCCGCATCAAACGAAAGAAAAAATCGACTGCCACCATCTATCTCAAAACACAAAAGCCCTCGGGCAAGCTGATGATCACCGATGACTATCATAAGTCGACTACTGATCTGCTGGGGATATCGAATATTCGTCAATATGGGGCAAGACCGGATGAAGCCAAATGGCTGTATTCAGGTAATAAATTTAATTGTGAATTACGTCATCCGATTCCAGGCTTTGGCCATGCCGTGATGAAGCAGGGTATTCAGGAACCTCTACAGTTTTTAGTGGAAACAGACGGTTTGACCGGGGGATCGGGCCAGGCCCGAATTCAGTCCATGCCACCCCGTTGGATGCGATTTACCCATACCAAGGATCTTGGGGTTGTGGCGGTAGATCCAAAAGATCGGGTGTTGTTTACCCTGACCAATGAATGGGTCAAACGTCTAATGTTGGAACTTAAGGATGGGATGGTGCCAACCATCTCATTCTGGGATGAGGATACCGGTGGGGACGATGTGGTACTGACCCTGTCTTCCTTTAATTTCACCAAGCATTTACCCGATTTTTCAAAATGCCTGGGTGAGTTATTGCCTTACTCATTTAGAGATGTTGAAAAGCGTACAGTCTACTTTGGTTATGACAAGTACACTCTCACCGATAAGCAGAGGATCAGGCTCAATAAACTGATCGAGTACGTCAAACTGGATGAAGAAGTGAGAAAAATCAATATCACCGGTTTTTCAGACAGTGTCGGTTTTTCCCGGTATAACCGAACCCTGGCCCAGCGACGGGCCAATGCCGTGAAAAAATATCTACAGGCTAGGGGCTTGCCAGCAAAGAAACTGGTGGTTAGCGCAAAGGGTGAGAAGGATAAGCGTCACAGCAATCGCACTGAAACCGGCCGTCGGCTGAATCGACGGGTAGAAGTGACCCTCATTAAATAAGCCCAAGCCCGTCCATTTTGTTATAATCCCGCCCCTGTTTGGCACTCAGTTCTCGAGTCTGGAGTTTTTACATGTCTGATATCAAAAAAGTGGTGCTGGCCTATTCTGGTGGCCTGGATACCTCCATCATCCTCAAGTGGTTGCAGGATACCTACAACTGCGAAGTGGTGACCTTTACTGCCGACATTGGTCAGGGGGAAGAGGTCGAGCCTGCCCGTGCCAAGGCCAAGGCCATGGGTGTAAAAGAGATTTATATCGAAGATCTGCGTGAGGAATATGCCCGGGATTATGTCTATCCCATGTTCCGTGCCAATACTATTTATGAAGGGGAGTACCTGTTAGGGACTTCCATTGCCCGGCCCCTGATTGCCAAACGGCTGGTTGAAATCGCCAAACAGACCGACGCCGATGCCATTTCCCACGGCGCGACCGGTAAGGGTAATGACCAGGTCCGTTTTGAGCTGGGTGCTTATGCCCTGAATCCGAATATTAAGGTGATTGCCCCCTGGCGAGAGTGGGATCTCAACTCCCGTGAAAAACTCATGACCTATGCCGAGCAACACCAGATCCCGGTGGACTTTAAAAAGAAGGGTAAGAAATCACCGTATTCCATGGATGCCAACCTGCTGCACATCTCCTACGAAGGTGGCATTCTGGAAGACCCATGGGCTGAGCCTGAAGACGATATGTGGCGCTGGAGTGTGGCACCTGAAGCCGCTCCCGATAAGCCGACCTATCTTGAACTGGGTTTTACCAAGGGTGATATCACCGCTATCGATGGTAAGGCCATGTCACCGGCTGAAGTGATGACCTACCTGAATAAGGTGGCTGGTGATAATGGCATTGGTCGTGATGATATCGTTGAGAACCGCTTTGTGGGCATGAAGTCCCGTGGTTGTTATGAAACACCGGCGGGTACGGTATTGCTAAAAGCTCACCGAGCTATGGAATCCCTGACCATGGATCGTGAAGTCATGCACCTCAAAGATGAACTCATGCCCCGTTATGCCAAGCTGATCTATAACGGCTTCTGGTGGTCACCGGAAAGAGAAATGATGCAGAAGATGATCGATGCCTCCCAGGAAACGGTTAATGGGGTTGTTCGCCTGAAGCTTTATAAAGGGAATGTGGTCGTGGTGGGTCGTAAGTCTGATACCGATTCACTGTTTGATGAAAGTATTGCAACCTTTGAGGATGATGCTGGTGCCTATGACCAGAGCGATGCAGAAGGGTTTATTAAACTCAATGCATTGCGCTTACGTATTGCAGGTAATAAACGGCATAAGTAAGTCTTCAATCCGCTTCAAAGCCCGCACATGCGGGCTTTTTTATTGGTAAGATAAAACAATGGATGAAATTGAAAATCTGCTTGAGTTTGATAAACAGCATGTCTGGCACCCCTACAGTGCCATGGCCAGTGATATACCTGTCTATCCTGTAGTATCCGCCAGTGGGGTAAGGCTGACACTGGCCGATGGCCGTGAACTGATTGATGGTATGTCGTCCTGGTGGAGTGCCATACATGGTTATAACCACCCGGTAATGAATTTTGCCATTAATGAACAATTGAAAAGTATGGCCCATGTTATGTTTGGTGGTTTAACGCATCCACCGGCCGTGGTGTTGGCCAATAAACTTGTCGAACTGACACCGGATGCATTACAGACAGTATTTTTCTCCGATTCGGGATCCGTGTCTGTTGAGGTCGCCATGAAAATGGCCATTCAATACTGGTATGCCCGTGGTGAGATTCATCGACAAAAATTTCTCACACTTCGATCGGGCTATCATGGCGATACCTTCGGTGCCATGTCGGTCTGCGATCCTGTTACGGGTATGCATGGCTTGTTTAATGAGGTGCTGGCCCAGCAGGTTTTTGTGAATGCACCGCAGTGTCGATTTGGTGAGACTGACTGTGTTGCAGATGTTAATGAGTTTGAAAAGACATTAGCTCAGCATAAGAATGAACTTGCCGCCGTAATCATGGAACCTGTTGTACAGGGAGCGGGGGGAATGCGATTTTATTCAGCCGATTACCTGGCTAAAGTTAGACAGTGTTGTGATGAACATGGAGTTTTATTGATTCTTGATGAAATTGCGACCGGTTTTGGTCGGACAGGTAAAATGTTTGCCTGTGAGCATGCGAATATTGCGCCTGATATCATGTGTGTTGGCAAGGCACTGACCGGTGGTTACATGAGCCTGGCCGCAACCCTGACGACCACTGAAATCAGTGAGACCATCAGTCAGAATGCACCAGGTGTGTTTGTGCATGGTCCAACCTTTATGGCCAATCCCCTGGCCTGTGCAGCCGCCAATGCCAGTATCCAGTTACTACTGGATTCAGACTGGCAGAAAAATATCAAACGTATTGAACAGGAACTGGAAGCAGGACTGGCACCCTGTAAAGATTTTAAAAGTGTCAGTGAGGTTCGGGTACTAGGTGCGATTGGTGTAGTGGAAATGAAACAGCCAGTCGATATGACAACAATTATGGAAATGTTTGTCGAACAAAGTGTGTGGATTCGACCTTTTGGAAAGTTGGTTTACGTGATGCCACCTTTTATTATGAATAATGAAGACTTAACTTTACTGACAACTGCCTTATGTAAGGTTGTTGAATCTATTTAACTTGAATGATCTATGTTTTTCTGAACCTGTTCCATTATGGATTTTGGTCCCGTCGTGCTTTTGGCATTATTGAGTAATAAGCGAGTGGCTTCTTCAAATGGTAATGGCTTGCTGAATATAAACCCCTGTAACTGATCACACTTCAGACGTCGAAGAATATCAATCTGTTGTGAATGCTCCGCACCTTCTGCTACAACTTTAAGATTCATGGCATGCGCCATCGCGATAATGGCGGATACAATGGCGTGGTCATCCATATCATCCTCAATGTGCATAATGAAGGAACGATCTATTTTTATGACGCTAATGGGGAAACGCTTTATATAATTCAGTGATGAGTAGCCAATCCCAAAATCATCAATGGCAATTTCCACACCCTGTTCATGCAACTCATAAAGAATGGGGGTGACTGTTTCGATATTCTCCATCATCATGTTTTCAGTCACTTCAAGCTCAAGGTTACCAGGTGGGAATCCTGTTTCGTCAAATATGGCCATGACTCGATCCAGAAAATCATTTTTCTTCAACTGGACGGCTGAAAGATTCACGGCCACGCGCAAATCGATTAAACCTGCCTGTATCCATTTATTGGCCTGTAGGCAGGCTGTTTTCAGTACCCACAGGCCTAGTTCATTGATCAGTCCGGATTGTTCAGCAATTGGAATAAATTGACCGGGTGAAATATCTCCCAGATCAGGATTACGCCAGCGTGCCAGGGCTTCAAGCCCGGTGATTCTACCCGTATTCAGATCCACTTTTGGTTGATAGTGTAAGTAGAGTTCGTTATTTTTTAGTGCATTATGTAACTTGTTTTCTATTTCAAGCGTGTCGATTGTACTGGTATTGAACTCAGCCAGGTAAGGCTGATGGACCTGTCCTCCCCGATCTTTAGCGTGGTTGATGGCAGCTTCAATATTTCTCAACAATACTTCAGCTGATTCCCCATCCTGAGGATAGATACTGCTACCAATGCTACAGGTCAGATTTATTTCCTTGTCACCATGTCTGAAGGGTATTTTTATGGCCTGTTGAATTTTATCGGTTATGGCAGAAATCTGTTCAAGCGAATGGGCCGTACGACATATGATCCCAAATTCATCGCCCTTCAAATTAAAGACATCAGTTTTGTCTTTACATGATCCCTGCGAAAATTGCCGTACCAGCCGTTGACGAGTCTCTTCTATAAACTCATCACCTGTTTGATGACCCAGAGTGTTGTTGATTCTCTTAAACATATCGATGTCGATAAGGAAAACAACCAGACCTTGCTGTAATTCATTGCATTCATGAATAGATGAATTCAGTAGCCGGATAAAACCTGGGCGACCTGTCGTCAGTTCTGTAACATTGTCGATGGTTGTATTTTCATCCTGAAGGTTATCTTTTATTTCTGACCATTTATTTACCTGATTGCGACCATTTTCTTTAGAAAAATATAAGGCCTGGTCAGCCTGTTCGATTAATTCATTGAGTGACATGGCTTTATCGTGACTGTCGGCAATACCAAAACTGGAGGTAATTTTCATGTCCTTAGTTGCCGGGTCGGTTGAAAAGTCCAGTTTTTCAACCTGCTGACGAATCCGTTCTGCAATATTAACTGCACCTGTGGCATCGCTGTCTTTTAGATACAGGACAAACTCTTCACCCCCATAGCGGCAGGCCAGATCTCCATTGCGCATATTGTCCAGAATAGTCCTGGCTAGGGTTTTGATTACATTATCACCTACGCCGTGGCCATAAGTATCATTTACCAGTTTAAAGTGATCGATATCCAGCATGACACAGGAAAAGTCTTCAGCTGATTGTATTAGTTCTCTAAACTGGGGTTCGACGGTTTCAAAAAAGGCTCGACGATTCAGGCAACCCGTTAGAGGATCTCGCGATGCCAGAAAAGCCAGTTCCTTGTTCTTTTTTGCTACTTCTGCCTGGGATTTTTTCAGGGTATGAACCGCTTTGTTGAGCTGGGTGTTACGAAGTTGTAGCTGGGTAACATCATTAAATGTCACCATGCTGCCTCGCACCTTCTTATCTTCACCGGTAATGGGGGCTGCATTCACCAGGAAGGAACGTTGCCCAAACTTTTTTGTCTGTAAGCTCATTTGCGCTTCCGCAATGGCCCTGTTTGATTTCTGAGCCTGGGTCCAGGGCATTTCGTCGGAACTCCCGGACTTATATCTCCAATTCATTTTCTTAGGGGATTTTCCAGTCAATGTTTCTGCGTCGACCCCAACCAGCTGGGCAAACGCATTGTTCGCCAGAATAATGCGTTCTTTATCATCAAGGATTAAAAGCCCTTCAGAAATGATATTCATGGCATTTTTAACTCTATCGGGTATAACAGCATTGGGATCAAGATGCGTCAGGGTTTTTCTAAGTAAATAGCCATACAGGAAATAGCCGAGTACACCGACAAAGACAATCAATAAAAGACTATTATTGATGGATACTCCAAAGACATTATTGCTGCTGATTGGTTTGAATCGAAGCTCTAAATTACCCCATTGTCGGCGTCCGGCATGAATCATTAATTGCACCTGTTCACTGGTAGACTTGTCACTGCTTCTAAGTGTCCAGTTTTTGCGATGTGGTCCGACCTCGATAAGAATATAGCCTCTGGCATTACGGATGGCAGACGATAGGATTTCAGGGTTACGCTCAGTAACGGCGTTTAGATGCTTGCGAACCTGTTGTGTCTGGTTATTGGCGGCGTATTGGGTTACCTGTATGGCCAGGTTCTCTATTAGTGCTTTGCGATTTTGTAATTGTGCTTTTTTATTATCAGGTAGTATTCCGAATAACTGGGCCAGAATGAGTACGGCAATTGTCATGGTGACCAGTCCAAAGGCAATGCGTTTATCTGGTGATACCGGGTTCAATGTTTATTCCTTAACTTAATTTTTGTGATCGTTATTGAAGTCATCAAAAACTGAATCAACACCATCGCTTTCAGTTGCCTTGTCAGGATCGGTAGTATTTTTGTCTTTTTTCGCGTTAAGTATAGGCAAGGGGTCAAAACTGTTCCAGGCAGGCAGGGTTGTTAATAAGGCAGTCAATAGTGAACTACCCTGTAAGGCCCAGGTGACAAAACCGGCAGTCAGACCTATCGTTACACCGGCTGTCGTGGCAATAACAATCTGACCATTGGATTCTTCTGCACGGGCATCGTCGCCCAGTTGCTCATTAAGTTCATCCAGCACCTGTTGTAAGTCAGTTAGCTTAATATTATCTGCCTGCCAGGCTGAGATGGAATCTATTAGAACATTCTCAGTTTCAACCAGTTCATGTTCCGAAATAACATTAACTTCATTACCTGACTCGTTACCAATCAGTGCCTGGACAAGTGGCTGATTACTATGTGTTACAAGGACGGTAGGGGTACCATTTCGATCAACGGTGACTTTTACATCAGGCTCTTTTTCCAGTGTGCCAATGTCCTGTGTATCAGGATCAGCTTCTTCTGATGGGTTTTCTTCCTGCGTAATGTCAATGCTTACTGAACTATCATCATCCTCAGTGCCCGAGGTATCTATATCGGATTGTGGTGGGCTATAGCGTACCGTCTCGTTGGTATTAGAGTTATCTTCCACACCAGTAATGATTGAAGTTGTTGGGGATGAGAGTGTTTCTAAAGTTCCATGTGTGTCGGTATAGCTTATGGTGACGTTTATTGCGCTACCCACATCTGCATCGGTGAGGGTATAACTGCTGTCGGTTGCACCAGTAATGGGCGCCCCATCTCGAAGCCATTGGAAACTGAAGGTACCCAGGCCATCGGCATCAGCCAGGGATGCAGTATCAGCGGTCAGGGTTTGATTTTCGGTGGTCGTACCGGAGATAGTAATATCACCAGTGGGGGTGTCATTTATATTGGCCACGGCTGCTGTAGCCGGAGAGGTGACAGTCTCACTGGTACCATGTCCATCTGTGTAGCTGACCTCCACACTAATACCTGTGCCCACATCGGCATCGTTAAGGGTGTAGGTGCTACCAGTCGCACCAGTAATCGTGGCCCCATCGCGCAGCCATTGATACGAGAAGGTACCCAGACCATCGGCATCGGTGAGGGACGAGGTGTCGGCCGTTAAGGTTTGATCTTCAGTAACCGTACCGGAGATGGCGACACCACCGGCGGGCACATCATTTACATTGGCCACAGCACCAGTGGCCGGGGAGGTGACCGTTTCACTGGTACCATTTCCATCGGTATAGCTGACCTCCACACTGATGCCTGTGCCTACATCGGCATCGGTTAGAGTATAGGTGTTGCCGGTAGCACCACTGATAGTCGCCCCATCACGCAGCCATTGATAAGAGAAGGTGCCAAGGCCATCGGCATCCGCGAGAGATGAGGTATCAGCAGAGAGGGTTTGATCTTCGGTGACAGTACCCGAAATTGCTATACCACCAGTTGGGGCTGAATTGGTTGTAACCGGACCAATAGATGATGAAACGACATTTTCAACTGTGCCATGACCATCGGTATAAGTTATTTCGACCGTCATGTTTGCACCGACATCACTTCCAGTCAGCGTATAACTGCTGCCGGTGGCACCGGTGATAGTGGCTCCATCTCGTAGCCATTGATAACTGAAGGTACCAAGGCCATCGGCATCAGACACTGAGGATGTATCAGCGGTCAGGTTATTTCCTTCAAACGTTGTACCCGTGATTGAAACGCCACCCGTGGGATTATCATTCACATTGGCCACAGCCCCAGTAGCCGGGGAGGTGACAGTCTCACTGGTGCCATGACCATCGGTGTAGCTGACCTCCACACTAATACCTGTGCCCACATCGGCATCGGTAAGGGTATAGGTGCTACCAGTGGCACCAGTAATTGTGGCCCCATCACGTAGCCATTGATAAGAGAAGGTACCCAGACCATCGGCATCGGTAAGCGATGAGGTATCGGCCGTTAAGGTTTGATCTTCGGTGACCGTACCAGAGATGGCGACACCACCGGCAGGCGCATCATTCACATTGGCCACAGCCCCGGTGGCCGGGGAGGTGACAGTCTCACTCGTGCCATGTCCATCGGTGTAGCTGACCTCTACACTAATACCTGTGCCTACATCGGCATCGGTAAGGGTGTAGGTGCTACCAGTGGCACCAGTAATCGTGGCCCCATCACGCAGCCATTGATACGAGAAGGTACCCAGGCCATCGGCATCGGTGAGGGACGAGGTACCGGCAGTTAAAGTTTGATCTTCAGTGACCGTCCCGGAGATGGCGACACCACCGGCTGGTGCATCATTCACATTGGCCACGGCCCCGGTGGCCGGGGAGGTGACAGTCTCACTCGTGCCATGTCCATCGGTGTAGCTGACCTCTACACTAATGCCTGTGCCTACATCGGCATCGGTAAGGGTGTAGGTGCTACCAGTGGCACCAGTAATCGTGGCCCCATCACGCAGCCATTGATACGAGAAGGTACCCAGACCATCGGCATCAGTGAGGGACGAGGTATCGGCGGTCAGGGTTTGATCTTCAGTGACCGTCCCGGAGATGGCGACACCACCGGCTGGTGCATCATTCACATTGGCCACGGCCGCTGTGGCGGGGGAAGTGACTGACTCACTGGTACCGAATCCATCGGTGTAGGAGACCTGTACACTGATGGCCGTGCCTACATCGGTATCGGTAAGGGTATAGGTGTTACCAGTCGCACCAGAAATAGTGGCCCCATCACGCAGCCATTGATAAGAGAAGGTACCCAGTCCATCGGCATCGGCCAGTGAAGTGGTATCGGCGGTCAGGGTCTGATCTTCGGTAACTGTACCTGAAATTGCCACGCCACCAGTGGGGACAGAATTTGCATTGACGTTGATGGTAACGATATCGGTATCACTTAGAGGACCACCACCACCAAAGCCATTGTCATAGGTATAGATGGTAAGTGTATCCGTCCCAGTCCAACTGCTGGTTGGTGTATAGACCATACCATCCAGTGCAGCGTTGATATCTGCATAAGCACCATTGACGGTAATGCTTGAGCTGCCATCAGCCCCTGCAGTTATGGACAGGCCGGTCGTTTGACTTAAAGTGATCGTTCCATTCGTAACCGAAATAGTAACATCAGGGATGTCACTATCAGCATCGCTGACACTTATCAGATTGCCATTCCCTGATGAAAAAGTAATGGGAATATCCGTAACTGTAGTTTGGGTACCTGGAACTGAGTTAACCGGGGCGTTGTTTGGTGGTAGTATCCCAACCCAGTCCTGCTGCAGTGCTTCACTAAACGCAAGATTGGTTTCAACAATACCTGACTGAAACTCCAGATCCCAGTCACCGCCAAGATCAGCATGTCCGGTTATATCGTCACTGGCAGCAATATCCGTTCCGGTCAGAACATTCAGAGACTCGAGCAGGTTGAGGCCCTCTTCACTGGAAGCCACGTCACAACCATAGATCAATAAATCAGCCTGTTCACTTAAAGCACTTTGCCAGCCTGTAATAGTATCGCGATAACTGTCCAGTGTGTCGTTGGTCAGGCTGCTGTTACCAAGATAGAGTCCTTCCTCGTCACCATGAGAGACCAGGTGGATGGCATCCAGATCCTGATAGTTTTCCAGAACAGCACTGATTTGATGGACCCCATCTAGGCTGGTATCGAGAATATAGATATCGATATGGTCTTTACCCGCCAGATCAGCCATGAGCTCATCATAGTCAGGGACGTTTTCATCGATAAAGATCACTTCACTAGCAGGTGAAGCGTTGTATGCATCATGCTGGATGGTTTCCAACTGCAGGATTTCAACCTCTGCCTCGGAAATGGTTTCGACAATGGCGGCTTCGTCATCTGGCAGGTTGGTATCCAGCAACACGGCCTCGGCCCCGGCTGAAAACAGCAGGCGGGGTTCAAGTTCTTCATGTATCAAACCTGTCAGTGCGATCTTTTTTCCCATTGGGATAGCCTATTATCCATATAAAAACAGTAGGTTAATCCACCTGTGTGATGGATATCACACCCTATAGTTTCGGCACAAATGCATACTATTTAAGGGATTTATTTCAGTATTTGTTAGGAGAGGCAAGGGCTGCAGATAATGTCAGCGTAGATGAGGGATATATAAGGCATTGATTGATCTTGATTTATTTTGCATTTGGCAAGAACTGGGCCTGACAGCGCAAGCCACTCGGGATTCGATAGTCCGGGTTGGGCAGGGCCAGACGAATCCCAAAGGTCCCACTGGCTGCATCGATAAGTTTGTCCACTACCGTGACCGTGGCCCTGGCTGGCGCATAATTGGGTAATTCCGGGATGATGTCTGCCTGCATGCCTTTTTTAATCAGACCAAACATTTCTGAGGTCAGAATCAACTCGACTCTAAGGGGGTTAATCTTGGCCAGTTTTATGACCGGCCTGTCCTTTACCGATTCCCCCAGGGAGAGATGGAGTTTTACCACAATGCCATCGAAGGGGCTGCGGATACTGCGTTCCATCAGTTTTTGCATGGCCTGTTGGTATTCCAGCTTTGAGAGCAGCTTTTCCCGTTTCGCCAGATCCAGTTCTGATCGGGCCAGCTTCAATTCTGTTTCGGCCTCGTCTTTCTGAAAACTGCTCGCAGCCTTTTGCTTGTGTAATTTTTTAATGCGATCCAGCTTGCGTTGGGCAAAGGCCAGGTAGGCCTGTTTAGAGTCAATTTTTTCCTGCATTTCAGACTGGGCCTTGGCCAGGATGGCAGTGGACAGGTTAACCGATTGATTCAACTGGGCCAGTTTTTGCCCCTTTTTGACAATGTCACTTTTGCTGACGAAGAATTTCTCTATTACACCATCCACCGGGCTACCCACATCGGCAAGGAGTTCCGGTTCGATGAGGCAGTCAAAAGAAGGCAAGGGGGGAGTGTTGGCAAATGCGGCCAGGGGCAGGCATACCAGACAGGTAAGAGTCAGTTTGGTGTTAATCGAGGTTTTCACTGTTTCGTTCCCTGTGTCTATTCCCTCCTGCCATTAAAGGCCAGAGTTTTGTCCTGTTGGTAATCCCACTTCAACAGGCGATAGCGTATTCGAGACTGTTCTGCCTGCTTGATCGTCTGCGCCCAGAAGATCAATAAGCGGCCTAACCAGATGGGTAAATGGCGATGTGGTTTGAGCATGGCTGACAGTCGCGTCCGTAAAGATACAGGGATAGTTTTAAAAATTCGGTCATCCAGTGACAGGATGGCTTCACAGCTACCACGGTTACCCTGCCTAGCCGTACGGCCATACAATTGCCGATCGATACGATGCGCATCATTTAATTCAACTGCGATCACGTGCAGACCTCCTGCCTGTCTTGCTTCTTTCAATAGCCTTATATCGGTCCCTCGGCCTGCCATGTTAGTACTAATAGTAATTTGCCCAGTTTTACCTGCTTTGGAGATGATCCTGGCCTCATCTTCATCTTGTCGTGCATTAAGGATTTGATGAGCTAAACCGGCTTTATCGAGTAACAGGCCGAGATATTCAGATTCACTGACCGAGCGAGTACCCACGAGTATAGGACGACCTTTTTTATGTATTTTCTCGATACGCTTAACACAAACATGCCATTTAATTTCCATGCTGCTGTAGATACGTTGCGGTAAGATCTTACGGCGACTTGGTTTTCTGGTAGGAACAACGAATACATCCAGTTGATAAATTTGTTTGAGTTCCCCGGCCACTTCCCGGGCTGTCCCTGTCATGCCGGCCAGATGCAGGTATCGATTAAAAAAGCGTTGGAAGCTGATGCGGGCAAGGATGGTTTTTTCACTACTAAGAGCACAGCCTTCCTTGCATTCTACCATTTGCTGTAAACCCTTTTGCCAGTTGCGATCCTGTACACGCCTACCAGTATTCTCATCAATAAGTTCAATCTGATTGTCCTTAACAAGATAGTCTCGACCGGCCTGGAGAATAAACATGGCCCGTAAGGCCAGTGTGATATTCTGCTGACTCTGTGGTTCTGACCATTTTAGATTCAGCGTGTTAACAATTTCACGTATGCGCTGCAGGCCTAGCTCTGTGAGTGTGATTCTGGGTTCATTTAAACTTAATATGAATTCATTATTCTCTTTAAGAAGGTTGGCAATAGCTAATGACTGGTAATAATCAGTTAATTCCGGATGAGTCATCTGGTCCTTTGCCAATATTAAGGGAACACGAGCATCATCGATTAAAACACTATCAGCCTCATCAATAATGGCAAAGCAAAGACCACGGAGTAGAGGGACATGGTCCGTCGATATATGTTGATTAAGCTGGCTATCAAGCTGATGTCGTAATGCCTTATGTTGTAGCCCGTCCTGTCGACGATCTCGCAGGTAGTCCAGGGCAACCTGTTTACTGGTACAGTAAGTTATATTACAGGCATAGGCATGGCGTCTTTCTTCAAGGGTTGACTCACTGCTTATAACACCAACCGAGAGACCAAGTGCCTTGTAAACAGGCTCCATCAATCGTGCATCACGTTGGGCGAGATAGTCATTGGCTGTAATAATATGAACAGGTATTCGAGCCATAGCCGCTGTGCATGCAGGAAAGGTAGCAGACAGTGTTTTACCTTCCCCGGTTTCCATTTCGGCAATACTTCCCTGCATCATGGTCCACGCAGCCATGAGCTGAACCTTGTAAGGACGCATTTTTAATTTTTTTACGATGGTATAATAAGTCAGGGCAAAGCTGTCGATAATATGTTTATCTTCCAGGCCATCACGTACCATGGCGTAGCGAAGTTGTGTGGCATAGTCCTTAAATTCAGTTTCATTCATTCCCCGGATAAATTTCAGTCGGGGTTTAAATTCCTGGTAAAACTGGTTAAACCTGGTTTTACGAGTTCCCTGTAAAATCTGATAACGGCCAAGCAGATATGCAACATAGTCATCAAACCGGTTGTTACTTTGCTCTCCTTTTTCAGGATAGGTGTCAATTGACAGGCTGGAGGTAAAAGGTGTACTAAACATTGAACCTCCCCAGCAGAAGTTGTTGCAACCTGCGTCCCCATTGCTTTGCGAGTGGTTGATAGGCATGACGAATCTTCACGTAGACCCTGCTGCCAATTTGATTACCGATAGAGTTTTTGGGCAGATATAATTCAAGTTGGAAAACTTTTTCGACTGTCTTTCGGCCAGAGGGATCATCCGGGTCGACCAGCACCTTGCCACCACCTTTAATACCCAGTGCAGCAGAAGGCAGATATTTAATTGCTTCAGGTACAAGACGTTTAAATCTTGCAGTGACCAGTTTATCTAATTGTCCAACAGGGCGAATTTCAAAAACTGAGGTTTCAGGATTAAACAGGGCAATTTCTTCCTCAGATATGATGACCTGAGCTGTGATATGTGCTGGGTCAAGGATAAAACCAATAAGCTGCCCGGCCTGAACGAACTGATCGGGAAGATCCTGAATGTCAGGCACTATCAGTCTACCAGCAGCCGGGCTTGTAATGCGTAGCGATGCAAGGCGATCATTGTTTAAATCCAGTTCGCTTTTTAGAGCCGTTATTTCCTGTTTTAACTGTTCTTCTTCCAGGTGTTGTCCTCGTTTGGCCTTTAATAAGGCATCTTTCTCTCTTAGCATGGCTTTTAAGACATTTACTTTTCCTGCCAGCAATGGATCTTCTACCCTAAGAATTGTTTGCCCTGCTAAAACTTCCTGGTTGTTGCTAACATGAATCTGGCGAATGAAACCTGGGGCTTTGGATTTTATTTGCATTTCCTCACTCAACCAGATAATGCCTTCTGTTGAGCTGGTGTGGGGTACAGGAATAAGAAAAACTGCAATAAGGATAATGAGTGAAACGGATGCTACAACTATACTGACGCGAGCTCGTTGCTGGGATATTTCCAATGAATTAGTTAAATAATGAATATATTTCAGGCCTGGTAAAATAAACTGCACAGTAATCACCCATGCAGCCAGAAAAATTCCTATAGCGAAAAATTTATCGATCAACATACCCAGAATGAATAGCATGATAAATATTCGACAGATAAAAGCCGAAATAGCATAAATGAGGAATAGTTGGGCTTCTTTTTCGGTGCTCAGGCCATTATCGATTTTAATAACATTGAATAATGCCTTATGCAAAATGAATGAAAGATATTTCTTGGATCGAGAAGCCAGATTAGGTGATTCGATCGCATCAGCCATGACATGGTAGCCATCAAATTTAAGAAGAGGATTGCCATTAATTAATAGAGTGGAAAGACCACCGATCAGTATTATATCAAGACAGATGGTGCGTATCAGTCCAGGTTCAATTGCTAACCATACAAGTAGTGCCAAACTCGCCAGGCTTGTTTCGATAATAATTCCCATGGCACTGACAAGTATTCTTTGGTGTTTGTCTGGAAAGGCTATGGCATTGTGTGCGTTAACATAAGGAATAGGTATAAATGCCATCATCATAATGCCCATTTCATTTACTTCACCACCAAAATGTTTTATGGCATAGGCATGTCCTAGTTCATGTAAAAGTTTTATAATTGGGTATATGAGGATGATTATGAAAATGTTACTGGTGCTGAAGGCATGTAGCCGGGTTGCATTGCTGAGTTCTGGCCAGTTTAAAATGGCCAGCATTAAGGCCAATGCTGTCAGACCCAGCCAGGCATAGAAAACTTTTTTTCTGAACAGGGGGGTGATAAATCTAAGAGACTGGCCAAGCAATTTATCAGGGTTAATTAAATTAAACCTTATGGCAATCGGATTTAGAAAGTACTGTTTGATGCGCTGTTTTTTTGAATTTTTCACGCGGAGGCTTAACTCATCAATATCCGGGACTTTGTCAGTTGAAATAAGTTCTGATAGATATAGTTTTCCCAACAAGCTTATTAATTCATCCTGTGTTGGTGGATTGTTACTGAATTTTGTACAAATAATGTCATATAGTTCAGCCATGGTTCGATGGCCATTCATACAGCTGATAAAAAACCAGGCTGTAGCGTTAAATCGATGAGAACGCCCAAGGTGGGTATCGTACAGGATAAACCAGGCTTGATTCCGATATTCATGTCGATGTGTTGTGATATGCCCCTGTAAGCGTGGTTTTGTATCAGCTATTCGATACCAGCTTGTGCTTGTGTTATCAGTTGACATATTTATCAGAACCTAGAATGACCATATGGTAAAACGTAACCAGTCAGTAAATCGATGCAACCAGATCCAGACCAGTTTTCGCTCACCAATTTCAATTTTCGCGACGCCATGCATACCTGGACGCAGCAATACATTTTTTTCTTTAAGCTGGGCTTCAACCTTGAAAAAATTTCGCCCATCTTCAGCGATAGAAACTGGTGTGATATTTTTTATTGTAAAAGTCATCAATGTATCGGGTTGACTAGCCAGAACCAGATGACCGATTTGTTGTGTGTTGATCCAGGCGATGTCCCTGTCATCAATCTTGAGAATAATACGATAATCGTCCAGTGGGGCGATTTTCAGCAGTACCTGACCCCTTTCAACAGGTGAACCCAGGGCCTGTTCCAGGTTACCTTCTATAATCACGCCATCAAAAGGTGCTGTCATTTGCAGGCGCTTGAGTTGCTCACGAATTATATTTAGTTCAGCCTTTGCCTGTTGCATTTTGGCACTGGTGATGCTGACCTGTGTCAGGTCATATTTGGCACGAGCATCTCGATATTCACGACTAAAACTGTCATATGAACCCTGTAGCTTCATTTTTTGTAATTGCAGTTCTCGATCGTCAAGATGGGCCATTAACTGACCTGATGTCACTATATCTCCGGCTCTGACATGTACCTCAGAAATAAAACCATCGATAGGCGAGGTAATTACACGTTGTATTTTCCCTTCCAATAAGGCGACGCCACTTACTCTGTGGGTGCCTGTAGCAAACAGAAGAAATAGTATAACCAGCAATCCAGAAATATAGGATGCCTTTTCTGTATAATGTCCTTTCCCTGTCAGGCCATCCCAGGACTTCTTAATTCGAGCCCATGCATATTCTTTCAGCCAGTTTTCCTCCTCGTATTTAAGTAAAATAATTGGGCTAATGAGCAGAGCAATACGTTGGCAAAAGAAAATAGTGTCCTCATCAAAAGGGTTATCATTCAATCTCTCCAGTGTCAGCACACCGATAATTTCATGAACATGAGTGAGTAGTACAGTACAAATACTTTTATGAGGATGCTTGCTGGCAAGCTTTGAGTGGGCACTGGTTATCAGTAGCTTATCTTCTTTTAGCGGTGGATAAATAATAGTAGATTTTTGATCCTGGGCCTCATTCATAGCGTCAGAGATAGAGTTTATAAGATGCGATTCCGGGCTGACACCGGCGGCGAAAGATATTGCATGTGGTGCATTTTGTTTTGCCCGGTTGATTCTCAGGCTAACCCGTTCACACTTAAGATGTCTGGCCAGTTCATTCACCAGTGTATGGCTGACAGCATGAAAACCTTTATGCTCCAGGCTGGCGGCAATTAATTCAATAATGATGTGTTCATTGGCTTGCAGGGCTGGACCTTCATCAATCAGATGTTGGCGCTCAATCTTTGTTGAGTTGCTATTACCGCTTTGTGTTTGGAGCTTATAAATAGCCATGATGTTCTCTGTTAAGAATTGTCCTGGAAACAGGTCGGTACGTCAGTGGCCTATTCTTTTAATATATATGTACATAGTCCTACTTATTTTCGGATAATATGGTCAAAACTTTATCTCAGACTGTTTAGAGATATAATTTAATTAGGGTTAAAAATAAAAAAATCAATAATAAACAATATGTTATTGGTTTTTGTATGTTTCTCTTTCAAATTTAGGGCTGTGTGAAAGCACATTAGGTTTTTAGGTGTTAACAGTTATAGTTAATACAGTATTTGATTCTACAGGCGATTAAATAATGCGGCTTTTATTGTTTTGTTTTCTCTTAGCGGGCAGTTTTTTATTCGATTCGCAGGTCCAGGCATCACAAAAGGTCAGTCTAGAATTACCCTCTGGACATGAAGTGGTAGTTGATGTCTATGGTGGGAGTTCAGTAACTCGGGTTTTGTGGATCGGATCAGGCTTTGGCTTACATGCTCGTCATAAACAGGTAGCTAGTGACCTGGCCAGGCTTGGACTACAGGTCTGGCAGGCAGATCTGGCTGAAGCGCTGTTTCTGACAAAGGGTGCCCAGTCGATGCGTAGTATTTCTGGTGGGATTGTTGCAGAGTTAATCGATGCAGTATCCGAAAAGGGTAAATACCGTTTATTAATTATCAGTGGGGCTTATGGTTCTATTCCTGCATTGCGTGGAGTGCATGCCTGGCAGTTGAGTCAACCTAAGCAACGAACAGTAATTGGGATGGTGCTGTTTTCTCCATATTTATTTACTCATGTCCCCAATGTTGGTGAAGCCCCCAGTTTTGTAGAAATCGCCAAATCGACCTCGGTACCAATTTATATTTTTCAGGCTGAGAAGAATACCAGCCGATGGCATCTTCCAGATATGGTGAAACAGCTTAAATTGCATGCACCTGTTTATACCGAATTTATGAAAGATGTGACATCACTCTTCTATCGTGAAGATAAGGCACCTGCTACTTTTAAGAAACTAAAAACAGTAGCAAAACGGATAAAAAATATTTTACCACTGCTACAAAATCATCCATATCCTTTAACGGCTGTTAAGTTAAAAGAGACAGGCATAAAGCAAAACAGACTTGGGCTGGATGATAAGCTGAAACCATATCGCGGAACTATTCAACCGCAGGCGTTCTCATTAAAAGATATCAATGGGAAGGTCTATAAAGAAACAGACTTTAAAGGAAAGATAAGCGTCATTAACTTTTGGGCCACCTGGTGTCCTCCCTGTGTTGAGGAAATACCCTCTCTGAATCGTCTACGAAAAAAAATGCAGGGTAAACCCTTCCAGCTAATTTCAATCAATTATGGTGAATCCGCCTCACAGATCAAACAATTTATGAAGAAAGTTGCGGTGGATTTCCCTGTTCTGCTTGACCCGCAAGGTCGGACAGCAGGTGAATGGAAAGTTGTCGCCTTTCCATCAACCTTTGTAATCGGCCCAGATGGCAATATTAGATATGGGGTAAATGCCGCCATACATTGGGATACGGATGAGGTTACACAAAAGTTAAATTCATTAATCAGCCATGTAGCACAGTGAGAAAGGGTTTGTTTGATATAGCAGAAACCTACCGTTATTGATTCAAGCTCTATGCCATTACGTCGATATAATTAGTAATTGCAAGGATAATAAATTATGAAAATTGCGGTTATATCGGACATTCATAGTAATCTTGAAGCATTGACGGCCTGCTGCCAGATGGCCATGGAGCAGGGGGCTGAAAAGTTTGTCTGTCTGGGGGATATCGTTGGTTATGGACCTGATCCGGTTGCTGTAATCGATATGTTGCGAGGCCTGCCTGGTTTCACTTGTATTCTGGGAAATCATGATGAATACATGTATAACAGTATTGATGTAAAGAGTACTGCCCCGGTTCAGGAAGTAGCTGAATGGACCGTTGAACAACTGTCAGAACAACATATTGAGTTTCTCAAAACATTGCCCTACGTGTTGGTAGAGAATGGTGTAAGTTATGTGCATGCCAGTTTAAATAATCCAGGTAACTGGTCTTATATCATTAAACCAGACAGTGCTAAAAAGTGTCTTGATTCGGCATCAACCAATCTTGTTTTCTATGGCCATGTACATATACCGATGCTGTTCCATGAAAATCAGGACAATTCAGTTGAACTCATATATCCCCAGGCAGGCCAGAAATTCCTTTTAAGACCCAATCAACGCTACCTGATTAATGTGGGTTCTGTAGGGCAACCCAGAGATGATAATAATGATGCAAGCTTTGTTATGTATGATGAAGAGATACATGCTGTAAGTTTTTTCAGGGTTGCGTATGATGTTGATAGAACTATAGAAAAAATACATGAATATAAATTACATGAGGAATTTGCTAAACGACTAAGAACAGGAAGATGATGATCTAAATTATTTTTTTATGTATCATGCTGCTGGGCTTGTCTTCATTCGTGTTCTTAAGACGTTTACTGGCGATACCATGGCCTTCCTTAACAATATAAGTATTGCAGTTAATCGAAGCCAATATACTATTTCTGTTGCTGTTACGCATAAAGTTTCTGAATCCTGATGGCTTGCTTGAACCAATAATTAAAAGATCAACATGATAGTTTTCTATACAGATGTTGATGACTTCAACGGGGCTGCCAACCTGGACATTAATTCCCACGGCAAGCCCAGAGTCGGCAGATATTTCAACCAGACTATTAATGGCCAGTCTGGCCTTATTACACAATTCATTATTTTGTTGAGCTTCACTTTCACCACTTGCCATACCTGCATCATTCTCGATAGCAGTTACGATTGTAATAGTGGTTTTTTGCAAGCGGGCCAGGTGATAGGCTTCTTCAACAATTTCTCTACTCAAGGGCGTTAGTTGCATTTTACTATCGAGCAGGATGGCAACCAGCATTCGGTAAGGCTGGTCTTTCTGACTCTTTTTTCGGTATTCAGCCCACTGTTTTAGACGTTGGAAATTATCAGGCGAAGTGTCGAACATATTCCTTATAACTCGATAGGCCGGTTTGAGCATTTTTGAGACAGCTGTTTTCGATTTCTCATCTTCGTCTTTGCGTTTTTGTCCGTATCCCATCACTGAGTCAACTGACAGCTCACCTTCCCACATGCCCAGCATTTCATACAGGTGATCCATGTCACTAAAACGCATCTCAGGATTGGTGTAAAGGCAGGTGCCAACAACAAAATTGAAGGTCTCACTTAACTCCGGACGATATTTTCCTGGTAAAAAAAAGTTCTTTTTGATTCGGTTGATGACATCGAGTGCGGTATTTCCTTCACCGAATGGTAAGTTATTAGTGGTCATTTCAAATAGCATGACACCAAGTGAAAAAATATCGCTCCGTACATCGTCACGAACACCAATAAACTGTTCTGGTGCGATGTAACAGGGAGTGCCCTTAGGTTCATGAAATGATTCATGTATTAAATCAGGCAAATCAAGATGGTTGGCTAAACCGAAATCTATAAGTCGTACCTCACCTGTAGTGGTAATCATGATATTGGAAAGTTTTATGTCTAGATGGATGATTCGAAGTTTATGCAGCTCCATCAGTGCGAAGACTACTTTTTTGATTAAGGTGATGGCCTCATCTTCATTTAGGACACCAGTCCTGTTCATGTGTGTCCAGAGATCGACACCTTCAATGTATTCCATGAGAAGATATTTATTGTCACCATCATGGATAACATGAGGTTTATGTGCATGAGGAAAATATTTCAAATATGGGGCTAGTCGTATTTCATTTTCAAAAGCCACGAGACTAACAGGATCGACACCAAAGCGTTGTCTTGGAACCTTCAGGCTATACGAATTTCCTTCTTTGTCAGTGACCAAATACAGAATTGCCATGGCCCCTTCACCAATCTTTTTCTCGATGGTGAAGCCTGCCATATACTGACCTGGTTCAAGTTCTTCTGTAGTTGGATTGTTGTTTAAAGGATCTGGCATACCGATTTCGGTGCTCCGGTAATATATATAACCTTATTTAATATCGGTTAGCGACTGAAAATCGTTAGTCTTGGTGAGCTTTGACGCGAAAAGTATTTAACAAGGAAGGCCAGAACGAGTTAACTTATTGATATTCATTTTAATATGGATATTTTTGACCGTATTAGTCAGGATTAAATAAACCTAAGACAAATATTTCTATTAATGGAAAATGTCTATCAAGAGTAAGAGTACTTACACTGAATTTATTGCTTAGAAGATGCAAATTTCATTTACAGCGTAATAAAAAAACCGGTGACATTTTATTGTCACCGGTAAGCTTACTCTCACTACTTCGGCTTTCGGGAATTATTTGCAGAGGTTTTTACATAATAGATGCTCAATGCTGGCTTTGCCACTGCCAAGGTAAAATAAAACTAATAACATGATGAAATATGTGACCGCAAATTCAATACCATTATTCAGTACAACAAAGCTTCCATTCTCAGTTAACCAGTCATAGTTGCCGTGTTGTTTAAGGATTTCCTTGGCTTTATCAAGTCGATCTACTGCTCCTGTCGTTCTTTCTGTTGCAAAAACACCACTACCTGTTGCAATTGCGAGCCAACCATTCTGTATATGAACGGTAAATGCCGCAACCAGCATTGTGATCATCAGTGGTACACTTATAATTCGGACGGCAAATCCAAAAAATAAAAAAACTGCACCAACAAGTTCTGTTGCTGTTGCAAGAAATGCCATTAATGCAGGTGCAGGTAAGCCCAGGCCCCACTCGGCATTACCGAACCATTCGGCAGTGCTATCAAAATTATTAAACTTTTGAATGCCCGCCATCCACATTACCGGAGCCAGGTATAGGCGAATCAATAGCGGTGCAAGAAATTCGGCAGGGCGCGCTCGATCAAGAATCGAATTTATATTGCCATATAGCTGAATCAGTTTGTCCATGATCATAGTCTCCAGGTTTTGATGAGTTCATGTATAAGTTATAAACGTATACCCAGGATCACATTGCGTCGATTTAGATCATCAAGAATAGACAGGCCGCCCTGGATAACAGTTTGTGGGTTAGGATGGTTTAATTCACCGGCTATCTGTTGTAATAATGTGGCACTGGTTAATTGTGAATTTTCGGGGATTAACTGTAGCAGGCGAGCGGTGACCGGGTTTAGCTCCATGAAATGTACTTCATCCTCATTATCTCGATAGACCAGCAGCCAGTTAGGATGGTCAGATGCTTGCTCAGGAATAAAGTCAGGCCCAATCTGGTGTACTGGCCAATGGTAGCTCAGGAGCCAGGCTAGTGGCGATAACACTGGCACACCATTTAACAGATCGCCAGTCGTATCGACATCCAGATCAGATTCTATGTCAGAAATTGAAAGGGCCAGCTCAGCCCATTCGTAATGGGCCAGTTCCAGCATAAAAGGGTAGTCACTCTGTTGCGGTTCACGTTCATGTTCGAGGTAATACAGAAATTCACGTGGCATTTCTGGAAACAGGGGCGTTTTGGCGCGATGATGTTCAAAGTAATCACGTACCAGGGCCATCCAGCTATCATCATTGTGTAGTTCACGTAGCACTGGAAAGCTGTTAGAGATAAATCCTTCGACATTATTGAAAAATAGATCGCTATAGATGTTCATACGCCGTGCTTCGACATCCGATGGCCGCGGGTTGTGCTGAGGATTTCGAATGTGAGAGGCAAACGCAAACTGCGTTTTCATAAAACCGGGTTGGCTAGCCATTTTGGATCCTTGACTTACCCTGGCTGGACCAACGGGCCTGATAATCATGGATGCAGTTGATTTCCATCATAAGCTCATTGACGGGTGGCAAATTAAAATCACGCTCCAACAGGGTAGGGATAACACCAAAGTGCTGGTAGGTCTTATCAAGTAATTGCCAGACTGGATCGATAACATCCGCGCCATGGGTATCGACAATCAGATCTTCGGCCTCATTATAGTGACCTGCAACATGAATATAACTGATACGCTCAGCGGGTAGTTTTAATAGAAATTCTTCCGCATCATAGCGGTGATTGATACTGTTGACATAGATGTTATTTACATCAAGCAGTAGGTCACAATCCGCTTCAATCAGCACGGCATTAATAAAATCTATTTCCTCCAGCTCTTTGCCAGGTGCGGCATAGTAGGAGACATTCTCCATTGCAATGCGCTGTTCCAGAATGTCCTGAACACGCTTAATGCGGTCAGCAACATAATGAACCGCCTCTTCGGTAAAGGGGATGGGCATTAGATCATAGAGATGTCCATCATCACTGCAATAGCTCAGGTGTTCACTATAACAGCGGATGTTATGTTCTTTAATGAATTTCTTTAGCCTTTGTAGAAAGGCCTCATCGAGTGGGGTTGGCCCGCCAATAGAGAGTGACAGGCCATGTAATACGAATGGATAGCGTTCGGTAAAGGCACGGAACTGCTTGCCATATTTACCACCGATGCCCATCCAGTTTTCCGGAGCGACTTCCATAAAGTCAACTTCGGTGGGTGACAGGTCTGCGAGGGAATCAGCAATCTCCCTACGCAGACCCAGTCCGGCGCCATGAACGGAGTAATCTTTATTGTTCATGGAGTATTGGTTCATGCTTAGTTACCGCCGCACTTACCTTCGCCGCATTTACCTTCTTTCTTGCCTTTCTTCTTCTTGCCTTCACCACATTTACCTTCACCGCATTTGCCTTCACTCATTCCCTTGCCTTCACCACACTTACCTTCACCGCACTTGCCTTCCTTTTTGCCTTTTTTATTACCGCCACATTTACCTTCACCACACTTGCCTTCAGCCATCTGCATATAACCGCTGGACAGCTCCTGCATTGCGAATGGATTTGCACCGGCTTCCTGTGCGTTGGCGATATTACTGGCCGCCAGACTGGCCGCAAAGGCAGTACCAACAATGCTTAAAGTTGCTAGTTTAGTTTTTTTGGACATCTGTATCGTCTCCGTGTTGTTGATATATAAAGGCCCAACGGCCAGGTTGATTAATAGACCATTACACTTATATGTGCAATTTGCTCGGGGATTATGACACAGCTTGTTGATAAGAGTTCGTGACTAAATGTCACATTTTTATAACATGTGACAGTAGATAAAATAAGGAATTAGACAGTGGAAAGGAGTTTATTCAAACAGTCAATGTAGGTTTGCTCATTCGGCATGGTGTTGTTTCTCTGGGCCTCCCAGATCATTTGTCCAAGACACTCCATCATTTGATGCTCGACTTCATGGGCATCTCCCAGTTTAGCGAGTAATGACTGGTATAACGTAATAACACCGGCGGGGCGTTGGGTACCCAGTTGTTCCTGAATCGAGATATGCATAGCCATATGCAGGAATGGATTGGTCTGCCCCATCTCTGGAGTGTAGTCCTTATCCAGTTGATCCTGTGGATTACTAAGCAGGGCATGATATTCCGGGTGCTGCTCTATGATGGAAGCGATCAGCTGCTCCAGGGGCTCCATGGCTTGTTTGGTGTTGTATTTCTGCCAGGCGGAGAAAAACATCTGGCGAAGCTGTGTGCGATCCTGGGGAAACATGCTGATTTATGAGTAATTAACAGACAAGGAATTGTAACGGGTTTAAGGATGACTGAGCAAATGTGCGGACATACCTATATATACCACGTTTATGGTTTACCCCGTGCTCCCTAGCCAGAAACCGAGGTTTTTATCGAGAAATTCCTGATAGGGCATATAGTGAGAACCGTCACAGGAAAAAGTGAGGCTGATCAAGCCGTTGAAAATGTTGATCGAGGCTGAACGTAAATAGATTACATCATCCGCAAAGCGCAGTTCCTTCAGATAAGTGAGTATTGGTCGGATTGATTTGGGTGGAATTAGGGCATCTTCTGGGTATTTTCGAACCGGGTAGGCAAAACAAATATCTGGATCGGATAATTCCGAATGTGACAGAAGGCGGTAACGAAAGGGATCGTCAATCAACCAGATGGTGGCACGGCTACTGGAAAAATGGAAAACCCCCTGGAACATACCCCGAACAGTTATTAGTTCGGTCAAGATGGATATTGCCTGATCAATATCCTGATCAAGCAGACTATCCACCCTTTCTTGCTGGAACAGGGTTCCTCGGATGGCGACATCCCCCTTGATTTGTTGCCACTGGGCCGGCTCTTCGTAGAGTTCGGCAGTAAAGGGAAGATTTCGCAGGTCAAAATCGGCCCCAACAAAGCCGAGAGCCTTGCCACTGGTTTCATCACGAACCAATTGCAGGGCAGTCAGAGAGGGGCGAGAAACTCTTAGACTGATATAGGCCTCAGAGAGTAGAAAGCCACTGGCGGGGACAGCTTCATTCATATACGGGCGTTGCGATCGATCTCGGCCAAAATGTTCTGGCAGTAGGCCTGTATGGGAAACATTGTCACTGTTCTGAATACCCTGGGTGTCCAGGGTATAAAGAAAGGTACATTTGGGAATTTTTTCAAAATAGTCCGTGAGGACACCATCCAGTTTGTCACGATTACCCCATTGCTTAGCACACTCTGCGGCAAGCCTGGCAAGAGGTTGCTCCAGGCTTTTTTGAAGCGCCAGTCTTTGCTGTAAAATGGATTCTTTAAGTGTGGGTTTCATACTACGAGGACATTCGAATTTAAACCTGTACTAAAGCAATAATACCAACATTCACTCAAGACCACTATATATGAACATGGCCAGATTTCCATTCAGACTGTATTTAACTGCATGAATTTGTGCAGAAAGCATATATTAAGGATGTAAAAACCTACCTGTTTACAGCATCAATTTCCTTACATACTTATTAGCTAGCGGATATCCCTTGGCCAAAATTGAGGTGATCAAAAATGCTTAAAAATATGGTAGGTAGTTTAAAGATATGGGGTAGTTTTCTGATCTTCTTGGTTTTGGTTCAACCAGCCTGGGGGGCAGACTATGCCAGGGAGAAAAGATGGGCGGATGAAGTGGTACCTGGAATCCTTGTCGGGGAGGCCATTTATCTTCAACAGAGAAATGGCCACCGTTTTCTTGGGATTCATGCAGAGGGTGATCAGAAAAGAACCGGTTTGGTTATTGTACATGGGATGGGTATTCACCCTGACTGGGGAATGATCGGAACGCTTCGACAACGATTAAATGACTTTGGTTATACGACCCTGTCGATTCAAATGCCTATTCTTGCAAAGAATGCGAGCTATCATGAATATCTGGCTGTGTTCCCAGAAGCCGTTGAGAGGCTTGGGATCGCAGTTAGACATCTTAAAAGTCAGGAATACAATCGCATTGTTATTATTTCGCACAGTAATGGTTCCCGCATGAGTCGAAGATTTATGACGAGCAATCCACCTGATGTAAATGCATGGGCTGCCCTGAGCCTGACCCAGGGTGACACCTTCACAGATATTCAGGCACCCGTACTCGACCTCTATGGAGAGCATGATCTTGAGCATGTTTTGGCGTCAGTAAATGCACGAAGGGCTTCTTTTATGAACTCTTTATCAATACAAAGAAAAATCGCAAGTGCCGATCATTTTTTTGCAGGTAAGGAAGATGAAATGGTGATAGCTGTAAAAGAGTTTCTAAAGAAGTTGAATTGAATAAACATGAAAAAGTGGCGCCCCGAACACGATTCGAACGTGTGACCTTCCCCTTAGGAGGGGGATGCTCTATCCAGCTGAGCTACCGGGGCTCAGGCAGGATTCTATCATTGCTGATGTTCATGAACCAGTGAGATTGTAGGGGATTTTGCTCAGGCCTTGGCGATGGTTGAGTTGCTCTTGTTTGAGACCGTTGTACCTTCAGCATCATAGAGTTCATTATGATCAGGATTATTTCCCTGCAGTATGGACAGGGCAGCATCGGTTTGTCGCCGTTTTGCTTCGATGATAATACCATTAAGTTTATTTTTTGTGGTACATTCCTGAGCCAATTCAGAAACCATGTTCCATATTTTGAATAATTCATCTTCCTTTTGGCTGGAACAATCCTGAATTAGCAGTTTCATGCCGGTCAGATCATTATCCAGGCCAAGGGCATCTAACAAGGCACGTCGATTGGCTTCAAGTTCATCTACTTTCTCACTGAGACCATCTTTTGCCATAGCGGCCTTCTGTAGTAATTCGACATCCTGAGCATTGAGTGCCTCATATTCTGCGTCAAGCACTACAGACAGTTCGCTAATGGACTCATAGAGGTCCCGGAGTAGTAACTCCAGGTTAATTTGTTTTTGCATTGTCGTTATTTAGTCTTGTTTGCTAAATGAGGCTTCAAAGTTCATCATTTTGTCAGCCACTCGACCAGCATCGACCTTGTATTTACCCTGGTTAATGGCATTCTGCACATCACTGACACGTTCTTTGTCAATTTCAGGTTGGTTCGCCAGAGATTGTTCAAGGGCTTTCAGGCGGGCAGCCGTATCTGTCAGGCTAACTTTATCGCTGCCTGATGATGATTTGCTGTCAGAAGAACGAGAGGAGGTATCCGAAGTATCCGATTTTTTGCTTGAAACACTCCGGTCACTCGTTTGCTGAGAGCGGGATGAATTAATTCCTGTAATGTCGTTAGCCATATTCAATACTCCTGACTTGGCCGCGATCTTTATAGCGGCGTAATTTTGTCGATCTTTAATAAATCCTTATAACATACTGATATTCAATTAAAATCACTTTTTCACAATTTTACACGTACGGTTCTCGTGGCCACTACCTCACCTTGAAGAACACGATTGCTTCGGATGTTTTTGACCCGAATCGATTGTCCATGATAACCATTCATTAATGCCTTGCCCTTTATCTGGATATGGAGCCCTTTGGTTTCTGCAATCACTGTCACAATATCGCCGCGCCGGATTAGATGGCGGGGTTTTAAAGACCTGGGACCGATTACCTGGCCCTTTGACAGACTGTATCGTACTTCCATACCCTGCAATTCCTTAGTGGAAGTGAAATATCCATGCATGGCGGTAGAGACTTCACGCTTCTGGATAGTCAGATCTTCCGCGCTTAATATGCTACCTCTGGGTAATGATTGTTTACTCACTACTGCTGGGCCAAAAACCTTAATTTCCACAGGTAAAAATATTTTCCATGGCTTTTTGTCATTACATTGAACACCGACTGTAGTCGGTCCCATGTTCTGGGCACGGGGTGGAAAAAATATCTGCAGTGCTTGCAGGCATTTACTTAAACGAAAGTGAGGGTCCAGTTTGCCAATTTTTGTGCTGACCGTGAATTTTTCTGAGAAAAGCTTTTTTGCAAATTGGTCAATTGATTGCCTGATGTCAGCAATAGGGTGTTGATTCCCTGAGGCTGCCATGACCGGGTGACTGTAGAGCAATAGGATGCAGCTTGCCAGATAGGAGGCAAACAAAAACCGAAACAGGTTTTTATAAACCATTCTTCCTATATAAAATAGCAAAACCATAATCCCATACCTTCCAGTCAAATTATTGACTTTTATCAAGCCATCTACTGAATCCAGGCTATCCCAATGTTTTTACAAGAGATCCTGATCTCAGGCTTTACACTGAGTGTCAATTTTTAAACATTTTTCAGGTCAATATTTCATTACCTGTAGCAAGGATTGCAAGAGCTATGCCAGAGTCAGTGGACTTAAGGGGAATGACTTTGCAGCCGATAAGTTTTTAATCTTCCTATATATAAACCTTCGTGGAGAAGGCCATGGCCGGTGTACTTGATGGTGTAGATCAGCGGACTCGTCTGGCGGGTGAGAACCGCATGGAACTTTTGTTGTTTACTCTATCGGGTAAACAGAAGTTTGGTATTAATGTTTTCAAAGTTCAAGAAGTAATTCATTGTCCAGGATTGACCAGGATTGCCAATGGTGATCCTGTGGTCGTCGGGATAACCAATATTCGCGGTAAAACGATAACTGTAATCGATCTGGCCATGGCAATTGGCGATAAACCGATTGAAAATGTTGAAAGTGGTTATGTCATTGTTTCAGAGTTTAATCGACATGTGCAGGGCTTCCTCGTCAATAGTGTTGATCGAATTGTTAATATGAAATGGGCTGATATCAAGGCACCACCAAAAGGTCTTGGCAGAAATAATTTTATGACGGCAGTGACCGAGGTTGATGAAGAACTGGTTGAAATTATTGATGTGGAAAAAGTTTTATCCAGGATGATAGAAATTTCTACCGATATTGATAAAAGCATCAGTCAGGTGGAACAGGCCACTGATAAACCTATCAAGGTGTTGGTGGTTGATGATTCTAGTGTGGCCAGAAACCAGATTAAACGGACTCTGCAACAGATGGGCATTGAACCTGTTTTGGCAATTAATGGGCGAGATGGATTGAATAAGTTGAAGGAGATGGTTGCCGATGGACAGGCTATTACAGATGTAATTGATGTAGTTATTTCCGATATCGAAATGCCTGAAATGGATGGTTATACCCTGACAATGGAAATCAAAAAACACGAATTACTCAAATCCGTACCTGTCATTCTACATACGTCTTTAACAGGGCAATTTAATTCTAAAATGGTCGAACAGGTTGGAGCCAATAGTTTTGTACCGAAGTTTCATGCTGAGACATTGGCAGAAGAAGTCAGGTCTTTGATCAAGAAGTAAGATCTAAA
>Ga0224506_10000127_pt1 | contig 73592 bp, 69 predicted proteins | sample SF_Jan12_sed_USG_2_FD_169108 | JGI IMG/M metagenome (GOLD analysis project Ga0224506, IMG submission 169108) | Sediment microbial communities from San Francisco Bay, California, United States - SF_Jan12_sed_USGS_8_1 | ecosystem: Environmental > Aquatic > Marine > Sediment | place: USA...
GAGACACGATTCAGCTTAGAAAAGCACGCATTAAACGCATTCTGGGTATTGAGCTAGCAGACTCAGAAGTTGAAGAAATTCTGACGCGTCTGGGTATGACAATAGAGACGGTTGAGGCTGGCTGGAACGTTGTTGCCCCTAGCTTTCGTTTTGATATAGCCATTGAATCGGATTTGATCGAAGAATTAATTCGTATCCATGGTTATAACAATATCCCGCGTGTGATGCCGGTTTATCAATCCGGTTTACGTGAGAAGACAGAAAAACAAATAGCGATGCAAAACCTGCGGCAAAATCTGCTGGATCACGGCTACTTCGAAGCTATCACCTATAGCTTTGTTGATCCTGAATGGTGCAAGCTGCTGGCACCGAATGACCAGGCTATCGCACTGGCTAACCCCATGTCATCAGAAATGTCGGTGATGCGCACAACACTATGGGCTGGCATGCTAAAAGTGCTGCAATATAACCTGAACCGCCAGCAGAGCCGGGTGCGTTTATTTGAAACAGGCTTGCGCTTTATTGAGCAGGCTAGCGGTACATTGCAACAACCCATGCTGGCAGGTGTAGCCACCGGTGCTTTATTACCTGAACAATGGGCTTCTGAATCCCGCGAGATTGATTTCTTTGACGTTAAAGGTGAGGTTGAGTCGCTCCTGAAATTAGGCGGTGGCAACGTTGAATTCGTTTCTGAAACACACCCGGCTCTACATCCCGGGCAGTCGGCTCGTATCATAAAAAATGGTGCCCCGATTGGCTGGATGGGGGCTGTTCATCCGGAGCTGCAAAAGAGCCTGGATTTAAGCCAGAAAGTGTATGTATTTGAGCTGGAATTGGGCAGTGTTTGCGACAAAAATGTTCCAAAATTCAAGGTTTTATCGAAATTTCCTGAAGTAAGACGTGATATTTCACTGCTAGTTGATGAAAAGCTATCAGTTTCTGCTATAAAGGAATGTATTGTCAGAGCGGCCTCTGAGGTACTAAAAGACGTTATGGTCTTCGATGTATACGCAGGTAAAGGCGTAAGTTCTGGTTTAAAAAGTGTCGCTTTGGGCTTGATTTTACAGGACTTTTCGCGCACTCTTGTAGATGTTGACGTAGATCAGGAGATGCAAAAAATTGTGTCTTCACTAAAAAAAGAACTGAATGCTACACTTCGGGAGTAAGGATGGCATTAACCAAAGCAGAAATGGCTGAATGCCTGTTTGATGAACTGGGTTTAAACAAACGGGAAGCGAAAGAGCTCGTTGAACTATTCTTTGAAGAGGTTCGCGATGCTCTGATCAAAGGTAATCACGTAAAATTGTCAGGTTTTGGCAATTTTGCGCTGCGTGATAAAAGCCCGCGACCTGGCCGTAACCCTAAAACAGGCAAAGAAATTCCCATTTGTGCACGACGAGTTGTCACGTTCCGTCCCGGACAAAAATTAAAACAAAGAGTTGAGGACTATGCTGGAAGCCAGCAATAATAACGAATTACCTGTGATCCCGGGCAAACGCTACTTTACTATCGGTGAAGTCAGTGAATTGTGTCTGGTCAAGCCCCATGTATTACGCTACTGGGAGCAGGAGTTCGAGCAACTTAAGCCGGTAAAACGTCGTGGAAACCGTCGTTACTATCAGCGTCATGACGTAATACTTATCCGTCAAATCAGAAGCCTGTTATACGAGCAAGGCTTCACTATTGGTGGCGCCCGCCAGCAATTAATGGGTGATGACTCTAAAGAAGATACTGGCCAAAGCCAGCAAATCATCCGCCAGCTACGGACAGAGCTTGAAGACCTGTTAGAGCTTCTAAAATAATCTAAATTGCGATGCATACTTGAAGAAAATCATGTATGCTTCGACTCCTTCGGAGCGTAGCGCAGCCTGGTAGCGCACTTGTCTGGGGGACAAGGGGTCGTGGGTTCGAATCCCGCCGTTCCGACCAAATAACTGTTTGATCCTCAAGGTAATTTTCTTACCGCTCTAATTATCATCAATGTGTTGCGTGCTTAATATGCGCAATTCGTATGAGGATTTCTCATGTCAGCAATCTAAAAAATCATCTGAAAAAATGGAACCGCATTTCGTCTGAGAGATAGGTAATAGCTGTTACTGTTCACTGTTGGTCAAATCCTCCATATAGGCCTGGAGGATTAAATGATTTGATGCCCCTTTGCGCGTAATGGCACTGTAGTGAGTAAACAGTCGGCGAGTATTTTCTCCAATTGGGCGCATCTTGTCTTTATCGCACCAGCGCTTGGCCAGATGTGTTGGTAAAAAACCAATAAAGCGACCCGTAAGAATAAGAAAAGCAATACCTTCCCGGTCGGTACTGGTAGCGGTGGCATTGAGCATGCGCTGTTGTTTTTTGATATGAGCGGCTTGCGAATAGCTGGGTAGCACCGCGTCGTATTGACTTAAAGCCTGATCACTTATGGCGTTTAAATCCTGACTAAATAACGGATGAGTGTCGCTGCAATACAGTAAAGATTTTTCTTTGTACAACGGGAAGTAATCTAACGCAGGTAATGTGCGTAAATCGGGTACTACCCCGACATGTAGCTGGCCATTTAAGACAGCGCTCTCAATGTCATTAGGAGGCATCATACGGATATTGATGACAACGGCTGGTGCTCTTTGCTTTAACGCGCTTAAGGCTTGAGTGATACGCATGTGTGGAATGGTAACCAGATTATCGGTAATGCCAATATTGAGTTCGCCGACCAGTTCGGTATTGATCGCATTTATTTGAGTACGAAATGTTTCAAGGCTGGACAGCAGCTGTAAAGCCGCTTTGTACACCTGCTGGCCATATTCAGTGACAGAAAATCCTGCCCGACCACGCTGACATATTCGCATATTAAGCAATGATTCCAGCTCGTTAATGGCAAGACTGATGGCCGGTTTGCTGATGTTGAGTATGACCTCGGCCCCGGCAAAGCCGCCAGCTTCTACCACGGTTTTAAAAATCCGCAGCAAACGTATGTGGGTGTCCCCAATATGGCGAGGTAATAAGGTTTTTGCTTGTTCCATGGTCTTCATGTACTCATAACGTCATAACTTACTCATAGAGGCTAGCATGGCCCGTTATCATAGTTAAGTAAATGATTAACTTATGTTTAAAATATTTGTATTTATTAAATATTTCATGTGATCAATAATATCCTCAACATCAGAGGCGCAGTGCGCTGATACCTATATATACAGAGGCTATTATGGGACAGGATAACGATAAATTTGCAGGGCTCAGCAAAGAGCAATTGGATGCTCATTGGATGGCATTCACCGGTAATCGCCAGTTTAAACAGGACCCTCGTCTCATCGTGGCGGCGGATGGTCGCTATTACACGGATGCTCGTGGGCGACGAATTTTTGATGGTCTTAGTGGCCTATGGACCTGTGGCATTGGCCATGGCCGTGCAGAAATTACCGAAGCAATTAGTAAGCAAGCAAGCCAGCTCGATTACTCACCATCGTTTCAATTTGGCCACCCCAAAGCCTTTGAACTGGCTCATCGTATAACGCAATGGATGCCTGAAGGGCTGAACCGGGTGTTTTTCACAGGCTCAGGATCTGAATCGGTGGAAACAGCACTAAAAATTGCGAGAGGTTACTGGCGTAAGAAAGGCATGGCCTCTAAAACCCGTTTTATCGGTCGCGAAAAAGGCTATCATGGTGTGAACTTTGGTGGCATTAGTGTGGGTGGTATTGGAGCTAACCGCGCTATTTACGGTCAGGGTATTGAAGCCGGGCATCTTCCGCATACTATGATAGCGGACAATCAATTCTCCAAAGGTATACCTCTGAATGGGGCATATCTGGCGAATGAATTAGAAGATATGATCGCACTGTACGATGCGTCAAATATCGCCGCGGTTATTGTTGAGCCGCTGGCCGGTTCTGCCGGTGTTATTCCTCCTCCGGCAGGTTACTTACAACAGCTACGCGATATTTGCACAAAGCACAATATTTTGCTGATTTTTGATGAAGTCATTACCGCCTTTGGCCGTATGGGAGATAAAACCGGAGCGGCTGCATTTGATGTTGTACCTGATATTATGACCACGGCTAAGCAATTAACCAATGGCGTGATACCAATGGGGGCCGTGATTAGCAAGCAGGAAATTTATGACTGCTTTATGCAGCAGGGTGGTCCGGAATACATGCTTGAATTACCTCATGGTTATACGTATTCTGCTCACCCTGTCGCTTGTGCAGCGGGGCTGGCTTCACTGGATATTTTGGAAAATGAACAATTACCACAACGCGTAAAAGCTATGGCACCAAAGTTTGAAGAAATGCTGCATAGCTTAAAAGGCAGTCCTCATGTGACTGACATTCGCAATTATGGTTTTGCCGGAGCCCTGAGTCTTGCCGCTAAAGATGGCCAGCCTGCGCTGCGGCCTTATTTAGTCGCGATGGCGATGTGGGAGAAAGGATTTTATGTGCGCTATGGCGGTGACACGATTCAAATCGGTTTGCCATTTACAGTAGAAGTATCTGAGATAGACAGTTTGATTAATGCATTAGCTGAATGTTTGCAGGAAGTTGCATAAACCGGCTGTATTTTTTTATATTTAGATTTTTAATTAGGAGCAAACTATGAGTATTGTAGGCCATTTTATTAACGGCGAGCTGGTACAAGATCAGCATAAAGTGCAAGACGTATACAATCCTGCTACAGGTAAAGTCAGTAAGCAGGTTGCTCTGGCATCTAAACAGACCACCGAACAAGCCATTGCTGCTGCACAGGCTGCCTACCCACAATGGCGTGATACACCACCGTTAAAGCGCGCACGCATTATGTTTCGTTTTAAAGAGTTACTGGAACAAAACAGCGATAAGATTTGTGCTTTAATTGGTGAGGAGCATGGAAAAATTTCTCATGATGCCGCCGGTGAATTACAGCGTGGTATTGAAAATGTAGAGTTTGCATGCGGTGCTCCCGAATTATTAAAAGGTGAGCACAGTAAAAATGCAGGCCCCCATATTGATTCATGGAGTGAGATGCAACCTTTAGGTGTTGTGGCAGGTATCACGCCGTTTAATTTTCCTGCCATGGTACCGATGTGGATGTTTCCGTTAGCTATTGTCTGTGGTAATACTTTTGTATTAAAGCCATCGGAACGTGTTCCTTCTTCTACACTATATATCGCGCAATTATTAAAAGAAGCCGGCTTACCAGACGGTGTTATGAACGTTGTTAACGGCGATAAAGAAGCGGTTGATACTTTATTACTGGATCAGCGAGTGAAGGCCGTAAGCTTTGTTGGTTCAACGCCGATCGCAGAATACATTTACACAACCGCGAGTGCAAATGGTAAGCGTTGTCAGGCTTTAGGTGGTGCAAAAAATCACGCGATTGTCATGCCTGATGCAGATATTGATAATGCGGTAAATCAGTTATTAGGCGCCGCATTTGGTTCTTCCGGTGAACGTTGTATGGCTCTTTCTGTGGTTCTGGCCGTGGGCGATAAAACCGCAGATGCACTGGTAGAAAAATTACAGAAAGCCATGGCCGGATTGACTGTCGGTGCCTGCGATAAAACCAGCAATGACTTTGGTCCGGTGATCACTGCGGAACACAAACAAAAAGTACAGGGATTTATTAGCAGCGCAGAAGCAGACGGCGCTAGTATTGTGGTAGATGGACGTGACCCTGTGGTATCAGGTTACCAAGACGGCTTCTTTGTGGGAGCTACCTTAATTGACCATGTAAAAACAACGATGGATAGTTATAAAAATGAAATATTTGGCCCCGTGTTACAGGTGCTTCGGGTCAAAACCATGGAAGAAGGTATGCAACTCATCAATGACCATGAATATGGCAATGGTACTTGTCTGTTTACCCGTGACGGGGAAGCGGCGCGTTATTTCTCTGATAATATTGAAGTTGGTATGGTTGGTATTAACGTGCCGTTACCGGTCCCCGTTGCCTACCACAGTTTTGGTGGATGGAAGCGCTCGTTATTTGGAGACTTACATGCTTATGGCCCGGATGGTGTGCGTTTTTATACTAAACGTAAAACCATTACACAGCGCTGGCCATCCTCGGGTGTGCGTGAAGGTGTGAGCTTCTCTTTCCCTAGTTAATACAGCTACAAGATGAAGGGCAGGTCACACATTAACTGAATGATCCGGTTCGTTAGTATGTGATGCTGCCTTCTCAGCTAACCCTGAAGAGTTCCGAATGTCAGATGATACTAAAAAATTTTCTCCTATAGACGCGAGTGTTATGCCACGTTTCGGTGGTATGCCGACATTCATGCGTCTTCCTCATGTGACGGATCCTGCGCTAGTCGATATCGCGCTGATTGGTGTGCCCTGGGATGCGGGGACAACCAATCGAGCCGGTGCACGTCATGGCCCGCGTGAAATTCGTAACCAGTCGAGTTTTATGCGTGCCGTGCATCATGTTAGCCGTATAGCTCCTTATGAGCTGTGTAATGTTGCCGACCTCGGTGATGTTGAGGTCAATCCTTTCGATATACCTGATGCCATGGATAAGATCACGGCGTTCTTCCGCGATGTGATTGATGCGGGTGCTGTACCGCTGGCTGTGGGTGGTGATCATTTGTGCACCTTGCCGATATTACGTGCAGTGGCTAAAGACGGGCCGGTTGGTTTGATTCACTTTGATGCTCATTCAGACACCAATGACAGCTATTTTGGAGGTAATAAATACACTCACGGTACACCGTTTCGACGCGCGGTCGAGGAGGGTCTAATTGATCCTCTTCGGGTGATCCAGATCGGTATTCGTGGTTCTATTTACGGTGCCGATGATATGGCGTTCGCCGAAGAAACGGGTATGCGAGTAATCTATATCGAAGAGTTTTTTGAGATCGGTAGCGAAAATGTCATCAAGGAGATCCACCGTGTCATCGGTGATGCACCGGCTTATGTGACCTTTGATGTCGATGGTATTGATCCGGCCTTTACACCCGGTACCGGAACACCGGAAATTGGCGGTTACAATACCTATGATGCGCAGATGATGTTGCGTGGCTTGCAGGGCTTAAATCTGGTTGGTGGTGATGTTGTTGAAGTCGCTCCGCCGTTTGATCCCTCCGGGACCACGGCGTTAGTCGGCGCGACGCTGATGTTTGAAATTCTTTGTGTGCTCGCTGATGCTCATGCCAGAGCAGCTAAGCGTTAAGACCTTATGCTTCGTCGGTGAAGTCTAACGATTTCATGACGAATGCCAGGTCACGCTGGGTCAGGATGTCGCGCTGACTTTCTGTGCGAGTACGGTCGATGATGTATTCCAGAAAGCGGGCGTTATGTACATTGTAAAGGACATCGGCCGCTGCTTTGCAGTCACAGCAGGTCGACAGGATTGCATTATTTTTGAGGTTTTCCAGAAAACGAAATAAAAGGCCGATCAGGTTCGCATCCAGCGCTTTGTATGCGCGACCGAATTCAGAATTACCTTCGATAATCGAAGTGGCAATGACATGCCGCCAGATTTCGCGGTTCAGGTAGGAAAACGCATGTTTGTTGATGGTGCTGGAAAAGGCAAAAACGGCCTCTAAAGGTGTGCCGCTGGGTGTGGCAATCAGTGCTTCGATTTTCTCAATCAGCAAAGCATCACTTTCTGTTACCAGAGCCAGCAGAACCCCTCCCTTCGTACGATAATGGTTGTAAACGGTAACCGCAGAGACCTCTGCTGCTTCCGCAATATTTTCGATGGAGGTAGCATCATAGCCGCGTTCGCGGAAATGTTCACGTGCACTCATTAGAATATTATTACGTCGTTTTTCTTTTTGCTGTTCACGCAAACTGCTCATTGGTACCTCTCCAATTCTGTTCGGTAAGCGAGTGAAATAAAATAACTTTAGTTGACTAAAATTTTAGTGGACTAAAAGTTTTTATTCTGGCAAGCTTATTACGAATTGACCACTTACGCACTAGTTTCTGCATTTTTGTGGTGTATTGGCTTATCTTACGGAGACAACAGTATGAAATTTAAACGTTTAATCGCCGGCTTGCTGGCTCTATCGGGTCTTGTTATGGGGACGGTCGTGCAAGCTGCCGATAAGGAAAGAGTGCGCATCGGCGTTGCCGTGTCATGGCCCGGTTATGGCTTTTATGAGTTGGCGAGGGTTAAAAATCTGGTACCGGACTACGATCTTGAAATCACTATCTTTGAAGATCCGGTTGCAGGTCATAATCAGCTGGCTGCTGGTAATATCGATATTTACGTTTCAACTCTGGATTACATTCCAGTGGCAATTGAAAACAAACTGCCTATCGTTAACGTTGCATTTACCAATCCATCCTTTGGTGTGGATCAGGTCGTTCTGCGTCCAGGCATGACCCCTGCAAGCGTTAAGGGCAAGAAAGTGGCGGCACCAGAAGCCTATATTGGCCAGGTACTGGTTGGCGTTTGGATGGAGCAAAACGGCCTTGCTCCTGAGGATGTTACATGGGTTAACCTGAATGCTGATGAAGGTGTTGGCCCGATGATTTCGGGTGATATTGCTGCCGCTTATATGTATGAACCATACACTTCAAAACTGGTAGGTGCTGTTAAAGGTACTCAAGTTGTTGCCGATACGTCACAGCAACCATACCGACGCATGGGCATGTTTGGTGATTCAATTTTCATGAACGCTAACTTTATCAAGCAAAAGCGCAAGACGGCACTGGCGATGCTGAAAGCCCGTTGGGATGCTGTGCAGTACTGGCATGACAACACAGCCGAAGTGAACAAACTGTGGGCTGACTATTTGAAATGGCCGGTTGAAGACATTGAGTTTGTAACAGGTACTAATGGAAAGTATTTTGAAGGCGGTAATTACATGTTCGACTTTAATGAGTCGGCTCAATTTTGTGGACTGATTGCAGGCGAGCCACCGTTTGGTGTCAATGGTGGTTTTGCTAAAGCAGTTAAAACTACCAATGAATGGTGGGTTAAGTTGGGTGTACTCAAAGGCATGCATAATCCGGCCAGTGGCTTTGATTGCTCTTTAATGGGTGATCTGATTAAGGCAGGGTATAGTCAGTCCATTAAGGCGAATAAATAAGCAGCAGTAGGCTCCTGCTTATTCCATTGTAAATCGTTAGGATATATTGATGTCTGAAGCTGAAAGTAAAATGAAACGCAGGACACGGCACAAGCGTTGGTTTGAGTTTAAAAAACCGATTTCAACGCCGGCTGTGTTTACTCTGGGCATTAGTGTATGGGTGATTTTCTTTGGATTGTGGGAACTGTCTGTGCCAATGGGATGGGTAACAGAGCTCCTGGTGCCCGGGCCTAGCAAGGTTGCCAGTGCACTTTATGAGTTGTTTACAGAGAAGGCTTTTCTGAATGATGTTGGCATTTCTGTTTATCGCATTATTGTCAGCTTCATAGGCGCTGCTCTGGTTGCAGTGCCTATGGGCATTTTGATGGGTTCATTCAGGACTGTCGAGGCCTTCCTCAATCCTTTCGTATCGGCCTGGCGTTACTTGCCTGCACCCTCATTTATACCAATTTTGCTGATGTGGTTTGGCACAGGCGATGCGCCAAAACTGGCCTTGCTATTTATTGGCGTAGTCTGGTTTATGGCAACCATTATCATGGATCATACAAAAAATGTGCGGACCGAATTGATCGAAACTGCGCAGACTCTGGGTGCTAACCGCTGGCAGATACTGAAGTCGATTGTCATTCCGGCGGTATTACCCGATGTCATGATCGCATTGCGTCAGATGCTGGCGGTCAGCTGGACTTATCTGGTGATTGCAGAAATTGTGGCATCCACCAATGGCATTGGCGCAATGATGATGCGTGCCAAGCGGTTTATTCATACCGATGAAATAATCGCAGGCATCATCGTGATCGGTGTGCTGGGTTTGCTGTTTGATTATTTATTCCGTGTGATTCATCGCCTGATGTTCCCTTATCTTGAGGATCATGGCCGATGAATCCTGCCGACAAAATTAAACTTTCTGTTCATCAGGTAGGCAAGAGCTTTCGTCTCAGAGATGGTTCGATGATCGATGCAGTGAGCGATACGTCTTTCTCTGTTCTTGAAAATGAATTCTGTGTTTTGCTGGGCCCGAGTGGCTGCGGTAAGTCAACCGTGCTTCGTATGATTGCAGGCCTTGAAGAGCCGGATAGCGGAATACTGAGTCTGGATGGCCATGAGATTTTTGCTGCTGATCGTGAGCGCGGTATGGTGTTTCAGAACTACACCTCGTTTGACTGGCTTACGGTTAAGCAAAATGTCGAATATGGCATGAAGCTTAACGGCGTGCCAGGCAGGGAACGCAGTGAGCGGGCCGATGAATTTATCGATCTGGTGAAGCTGAGCAAATTTAAGGACGCTTATCCGAAACAACTTTCAGGTGGTATGAAGCAGCGCGTGGCAATCGCACGTACCCTGGCTAATGAACCCGCCTTACTATTGATGGATGAACCGTTCGGTGCGCTCGATGCCGAAACACGCTGGAATATGCAGGAGCTGATGATTTCGATCGTTGAGACGACCCAAACCACAGTAGTGATGGTTACCCATGACATCGAAGAAGCCCTCTATCTGGGGGACCACATTGTGTTCTTCTCCAGTCACCCCGGCACGGTTTTTGAAGACAGTCGTCCTGCTTTTAAGGCAGGTAAACGCTTCTTGCTAAAAGAAGATGCAGTCTCGCTGGATGGCTATGCAGATGCTGAACGACATATTATGCGTCTGATGCGTGAGCAGGGTGCTGACTATTTAACTAAGGATGACAATTAATGAATAAAAATTTTTTGATGGCAGAAATGACCTCCCCTGAGTTCGCTGAGCGAGTAGCCGCCGGTGCGACAGTCATTCTTCCGACAGGTACTACCGAGCAGCACGGTCCGCATTTACCATTAGGGGTTGACTTTCAAATTCCACAAGCGGTCGCGCTGGATGTCGCTCGCCAGACCGGAAGCATCGTAGCACCTCCGGTAACCTTCGGTTACAAGTCTATGCCGCGTTCGGGCGGTGGTCCTTTCTTTGCCGGCACCATAGGTCTGGATGGGGCGACACTAAGCCATATGATTCGGGATGTAATTCGTGAGTTGGCGCGTCATGGTGTGCGAAAAATATGTGTGCTTGATGGTAATTACGAAAACCTGTGGTTTCTGAATGAAGGTGTGGACCTTGCGTATCGTGAGCTGAAAGAATGTGGTATCAAGATCATGGTATTGCAGCACTGGGACTTTATTACGGATGCAACCTTCGACACCGTTTTTCCAGATGGATTTCCCGGGATTGAGCTGGAGCATGCCGCGGTATTAGAAACATCACTCATGATGCACTACTATCCCCATCTGGTGCGTGAAGGTCAAATCCCCGACAATGGGCCTGCCAGAAGCGGGCCTTATGATGTATGGCCACCGCATAAAGACTGGGTACCAGACAGTGGAGCATTGATCTCAGCCAAAGGTTCTTCTGCGGAGAAGGGACGCATGATTGCTGAGCAGGTGGGTGCTGATATTATTAGCGCCCTGAAACGAGAATTTGAAATATGAGTCGATAATGACAAACGTCAGGTACGATTTTTCCGCTAAGACGGTGCTGGTTACAGGGGCATCGCGTGGCATCGGTCTGGGCGTCGCCCGAGGTTTCGCCCGTGCAGGCGCTGACCTGCATATTTTAGCGACGACTGATGCAGTATTTGAGACGGCAAGAGTGCTGACTGAAGAGACCGGTAACCAGGTTACCGGCCATGTCTGTGATATCTCTGACCGCGAACGGGTACGTGAAGTCATCGGCGCATTATCAAAGATAGATGTGCTGATCAATAATGCGGGGTTTGAACGCCCGACTCCGATCATGACTCCCGGAGCGGAAGTTGAAGATACTTTTCGTCGTATCATCGATATCAATGTGATGGGCACCTATTATGTCACGCGTGAAGCAGTTACAAAAATGGCGGCTGGCTCGAAGATAGTTATTACATCCAGTATATGGGGTCAGACTGCGGTAGCAGAAATGTCCGCGTATTGCGCTTCAAAGCATGCCAATATTGGTTTTATGCGCAGTATGGCACAGGAGCTGGGGCCACTTGGCATCAACGTCAATGCAGTATGCCCGGGCTGGGTAAAAACGGATGCGGCGATGAATTCTTTGCAGCATATGGCGATCGAAAAAGGCAGAAACGAAACAGAGCTGTTAGATGAAATAATAAGTGCTCAGGCCATTAGTGGACTGATGGAGCCCGATGACATGATCGGTGTATATCTGTTTTTGTCATCAGAAGCTGCAGCAAACATTACCGGTCAGAGCCTGAACGCTGACCGCGGGGAGTTAATGGGATGAGTCAACAGCTTGCCGGCAAGCTGGCTTTAGTCACCGGTGGTTCACGCGGTATTGGACGGGCCATCGTAGAGTCGTTTGTTGCTGAGGGCGCGGAGGTCGTGTTTACCTATCGCTCCGGTAAGGATGAAGCCGCTGCTATTGTTAGCAGTATTCAGGCTGCCGGCGGTAAATGCCATGCGATCAAAGCTGATGTGTCGAATGAGACCGATATCTTGCACTTATTTTCACAACTGGATGAAATTGGCTCACTGGATATACAGGTGAATAATGCGGGTGTCATCATTGAAAAATCGATGCTGGATACCAGCGCAGAAGATTTTGACTGGCTGATGAACGTCAACTTACGCGGTCTGTTTTTATGCGGACGTGAAGGGCTTCGCCGTATGGCCGGGCGTTCAGGCAGAATGATCAATATAACCTCCGATTTAAGCTTCACTGGACGTGAACGGTTTTCATTGTATTGCGCTTCCAAAGGGGCAATCAATGCGTTAACCCGATCATGGGCGCGTGAGTTTGCACCGCATGTACTGGTCAATGGCATTGCACCGGGACCAATCGAAACCGACATGCTGGATCTGGAACACATGTCGGCAGAATGGCGCATGATGGAAGAAGAACTAACAGTGTTGAAACGGATTGGGAAACCAGAAGAGGTATCATCGGTGGCCGTGTTCCTTGCAGGACCGGGTGCTGGTTACCTGACAGGACAGATTATCGGGCCAAATGGTGGCTCGGTTATGCCTTAAGCTTGTCGGTAAAAATGACTGTATTGCTCCGTATGATCGGAGTGCGCAGCGAGTTCAACTCCCCATGCTGATAAGCGTGTTAGGTCTGCAAGCTGACTTTCACGCTGTTGAATAAGTTTTAGTTGTATTCCTTCCCTAGTGAAAAATATTCAAGCTTTATGCCTTAATTCCTATTATTATATTCACCACCGCTCAGATAGCGGCTGATTGAACTATGCTTAATTTTGGCCTGAAAAATAATTAATTTAACACTCATTAGAGGTGAGAATGACTACCCGTTTATTGAAAAATATACTGTTAAGCACAATGCTGGCTATAGTGTCTTTAAATGCTGTTGCAGCTGAGGTTAAGCAGAAATTTAATGACTTAACTTTAAATGCGAACCTGGAGCTGGCTAATGGCAAGGTGCCGGGTGATAGCATTATTTTAATGACTCATGGCACTTTAGCGCATGGGAAAATGGAAATTACAAACACACTACAGAATCTGTTTAAAGAAAATGGTATTGATTCGCTGGCGATCACGCTGGGCCTTGGTGTGAATGACCGTAAGGGTATGTATGACTGTGCCACAACACACACTCATAAACACACCGATGCAGTCGATGAGATTGCTTTCTGGGTTAACTGGCTGCAGCAGCAGGGTGTGAAAAATATTATTTTATTGGGTCACTCCAGAGGCGGAAACCAGACAGCCTGGTATGCAGCAGAGAGAGCCGATGAGAGTATTCGTAAAGTGGTTCTGATAGCACCGGCTACATGGAATGAGAAGTATGCAGCTGAGGCCTATAAAGAGCGTTATAAAGAAGACCTGATGGAAGTTTTGGCTAAGGCAGAGTCTCTGGTTAAGAACGGTAAAGGTCAGGAGGTAATGAAAAATACCGGCCATATCTATTGTGAAAATACAGCCGTGACGGCAGAGTCTTTTGTTTCTTATAACAAACCGGATATGCGTTTTGATACGCCGTACTTGCTCAACAAAATCAAACAGCCGGTGCTGGTTTTTGCAGGCAGTAAAGACGACACGGTTAAAGACCTGGATAAAAAAGTCGGGCCACAGGTTAAAGCCGGAAAAATTGAATTATCGGTAATCGATGGTGCAGGCCATATGTTCAGGGATCTTTATACTGATGAGATTGTGGAACAGGTCGTTGAATTTTTAGAGAAGAATTAAAATGGAGCGGGAAAAGAGGTTCGAACTCTCGACCCCAACCTTGGCAAGGTTGTGCTCTACCACTGAGCTATTCCCGCAACAGACATGTATTATATGGATACTAATGGCTCTGTCCAGAAAAAAATTTAAAAAAATGTCAGAGATATGTATTGCTGTTTGTTTTTTAACCGACAGCATGCTTCTTGCTTAATTTTTATACTGTCTTTGAGTGATATAAATGTCACAGGTAGGTTTTTTATACTTGATTGCACAGATTAATGTTTCAAGTATGATTTTTTTTCAATAAACCGAATGAATTCATTTTGTGCTAAAGGTTTACTGAAATAATAACCCTGTACTTCATTGCAATGTAGTTTTTTAAGAAGTTTGTAATGGTGAGCTTCTTCAACTCCTTCAGCAATCAGATGCATATTAAGGCTTTTTCCCATTGCAATAATGGCCCGTGCAATCTCGCTGTTCTCGTAGTTTTCCCCAATAGGACGAATAAAAGACTGATCGACTTTTAAGGTATCGAGAGGTAGTTTTTGCAGATAACTCAGCGAAGAGTAGCCTGTTCCAAAATCATCCATTGATGTTTTAATACCCATGCTTCTGATGTTTTTCAGAGTATTGATGGCATGTGAAATATCCGTCATTGCAATGCTTTCGGTTATTTCAATTTCAAGCTGCGACGGATCAAGCCCGCTGTCTGCAAGCATGTTATCGATAGTAGTGAGTAAGTTTTTATCACTGAACTGTAAAGAAGAGAGGTTGACGCCGACGCGTATGGTTCCATGCCCGCTATCTTGTAACTGCTTTGCAAAGTGACAAGACTGTTTCATTATTTCAATACCCAGTTCAATAATAAGCCCGGTTTCTTCTGCAATGGGGATAAATTTATCAGGTGGGATGATTTCTCCGTCAGATGTTATCCACCTGGTCAGCGCTTCCATACCGGTGACCTGTTCATTGGATGTGTTTATCTGTGGCTGAAAATAGGCGTGGAATTCGTTGTTTTCTAAACCACGCCTGATAGCCGATTCGAGTGAAATTTGTTTTTTAGTGTCTAACTCCATATCAAACGAATAGAAAAGAAAACGACTACCGCCTTGTGAGAAGCAAACCTTTTGAGCGATGATGGCGTTTTGTATGAGGCTGGTTGAATCATCTATCGGGTAAACAGTTATACCGATACTTAAAGTAGTGTGATATTCGTGGTTATTAATGCTAAGAGGTTCAATGAAATAATTGATGATTAAATTGCAGATGAGTTCAATTTGTTCAATAGTGTGCATATTGCTAAGCAAAAAGCCGCAGGTAGTTGTGCTGATTCTGGATATGCTACGAATTTCAGGTATTCTTCTTAATAATCGTTCACAGGACTGCCTGAGGAACTGATTAATAAAATCTTCTCCAATTGTACCTCCTATGCTCCGTAATTTATCAAATGAAAGACTGATAACGGCGGTTAAAAACTCCCCCTGATCTTGCCTGATCAGATCGTCAAGCTGTAACTGAAGAAACTCTTTATTGGGTAGTGAGGTCGCGGGATCATGATAACGGTGGAAGTAAATAAGCTCTTCAGCCTGTTTGCGTTCTGTAATGTCCTGTATCGTTCCGGTTATTAATTTTCTGTCATGCTGATCTGATAGCTCTCCCTGCTGATTGATTATTAGCGCTACGCCATCATGATTAATAAACGAATGATCAATAGTGTAGGGGGTGCCTGTTTCGATAGTAGTCTGAATACAATGACGGATTCTGTCTGCATCTATATCACTCATATGTGAAAGCAATTCATTCATAGGATAGGCATCACTGGTCAGTCCTAGTAAGTATTTGGTTTTATCGAACAGACTAATAATGTTGGTTTCGCAGTCTAATTCCCAGTAACCTATACGAACAAGGTTTTGTGCCCTGGTTAACTTTTGCTGACTTTTTATAAGTTCGTGAAATAATTCTTTGGTTCGCAGGGCATAACGAACGCGTTGCGTTAATAATGACCAGTTAATTGGTTTGGTGACAAAGTCTGTACTGCCCGATTCAAATGCTTTGTCAATGGATTCTATATCGTCAAGCCCTGTGAGTATAATAATGGGGAGCTGGTTGTAATCTGCCACCTGACGTAATGCTTTGCAGGTATCGTAGCCGTCGATTCCCGGCATCATGAGATCGAGTAATACCAGATCGGGTAGTTCGTTGATACATAAACTGATGGCTTTATCACCTCTGTCTGTGTCAGTCACCTGGTAACCTGCTTTTTGCAAAATCTTTTTTATGGTCATACGGGTAAGCTGGTCATCATCGACAACCAGAATGCGGGTGTTGTTTATATGTTTTTTGTCGAGTTGAATCACTATGGCAAAAGTCCCTCTGCTTTCAGAGCTGCTAGTGTGGCGGTATATGCAGATTCTGTTTCCTGAATAAGTCTGGCAATATCCGGGTTGGTATTTTCCCGCAGACCATTTTCAATTTGCCGAGTGATTTCAAAAATTCTCTGTAAACCTATATTTGAGCAGGAGCCTTTAATAGTGTGTGATAAATGAAGAACTGCATTGCTATCACCGGCTTCATGTGCTTTTTTTAAATCCTGAAGCATTTTCTTAGTACTTGTCTGAAATTCGTCATATATAGCGAATATGTCATCTTCAAGAATTTCTTTAAGTTCATTAATTGTAGATAGGTTTAAAATATTATATTTATCATTCATTGGAATTAGCCTGTCTTTATTTTTTCGGTGGCAACCATTTTTTTAGGGTTTTTGAAAATGCACTTATATTAATTGGTTTGCTGATATAGTCATCCATGCCGGCAGCAAGGCATTTTTCACGGTCGCCTTCCATTGCGTTGGCTGTCATGGCAATAATTATGGCTTCACTGGTATCGGTATTGTTCCGTATCTTATGTGTGGCTAAGAAGCCATCCATAACCGGCATCTGGCAATCCATCAGAATTAGTGAGTATTTTTTATTTTTTGAAAAATCATAGGCTTCCTGCCCGTTGCTTGCTATTTCATACGCATAGCCAAGTTTTTTTAACATGCTACTGATAACTTTTTGATTTATTGTATTGTCTTCAGCAACAAGAATTAAAATATCGTTGTTTAGTATTTTCGGTGCTTTATTTTCTGAGATATTGCTATAAATATCGGTATTAATATCAATATGCATTGTCGCCATAATGGTATCGAGTAATAACGATTTTTTAATCGGTTTGTGAATGCAGGCTGCAATACCTGCTTTTTTAGATTCCTCCTGAATATTTGCATGAGTCATTGATGTCAGCATGATGATTTGTGATTTATTATTTTCAGTCTGAATAGTTTTTGCAACATCAAGCCCGCTCATACCCGGCATCATCATATCAAGCAGGATTAGATCGTACGGCTGATTAACTAATTCCTGTTGCTTGATCATTTCAAGGCTGGCGGCCCCGTCGTCGATACTGGAGTGGCGAATATTCCATGAATCAAGAATTGCCTCAAGAATTCTTCGGTTAGTTTCATTGTCGTCAACAATTAAGATGCTAATATTCTTTATATAACCATAATCACGCTCATCTGCATGTTTGAGAACTGATTTATTAGCCTTCATTGTAAAATAGAAAGTACTACCTTTTGCCGGTGTGGATCTGACAGACAGGTCTCCACCTAAAAATTGAGACAGTTTTTTTGAGATAGAGAGGCCGAGGCCTGTGCCACCAAATTTTCGAGTAGTAGAGCCGTCTTCCTGTTTAAAGGCTTCAAATATCTTTCTCTGCGCAGGTTCTGGTATGCCGATGCCAGTGTCAGATACTTCAAATAAAATGGTAAAGCTGTCTGTATCTTGTTCCTGTACTTTTACGCTGATTAAAATTTCACCTTCATCTGTGAATTTAATGGCGTTGTTAGTAAGGTTGAAAAGAATTTGCCGTAACCTTGTAGGATCGCCTTTAATCATGACAGGTACATCGCTTGAGACCCGCGTTAACAACTCAAGGTTTTTCTTGTGTGCTGATTCGGCCAGCAGGGCGGCTACGTCTTCAATCGCTTCCAGTAAATTAAAATCGATAGATTCCAGTTCTATGGCACCGGCTTCAATTTTAGAAAAATCGAGAATATCATTTAACAGGGCTAGTAAGGTTTCAGCAGATGTATATGCGGTTTTAACAAAATCCCTTTGATCCCGGTTCATTGTAGTATCGGCTAACAGTTGTAGCATGCCAAGTACACCATTCATTGGGGTGCGGATTTCGTGACTCATGTTGGCTAAAAATTCCCCTTTAGCTCGTGCCGCATCCTCCGCAATGACCAGTGCCTGGCTAACTTCCATTGTGCGTTCGCTAACAATATTCTCCAGGTTGTTAGTCAGTTGCCGTAATTCAGTTTCTGTTTTGTTATGATTCTCAATTTCTTTTTGCAGCGATTTTATAATAGGTGAGTTAATGCTGATGGTGATAAATGCCGCTACCAGAATGACAAAAAATGCAATAAAAGCAGTATAGGTTAATGCATTGATGAAAGGTTTGCGAATATCAATGATATTGATGGTATTCATGATGCCCGCATTAATTTCAGGAACAAAACTATAAGCAGCCAGTATTTGTTCATCTGTAACAGGGTGTTTCATTTTTACAATACCACTGTTACCGGTGAGTACTGTGTGAAATGTTTTAGCCTTGGGTGAGGAGGCCGGAATGTAATCGGGAAACGCATCCATGTAAGGAGATTCTTTAACTAAAAAGTGGATTGATTTTTCTTTACTGTATTCAAAAAGTAAATACTCCTCTTTATGCGTGTGTTCAATATTGCGGTGTGCATTGTTTATCTGACTAATGGTTGCCTCACGTGCGCCACCTTTGTGAGTATCTTTACTGTGTATGGCATCGAATTCGGCGACAGCTCTTATGAAGTCCTTGTTATTTTCAATGCTCCTAATCAGATCCTCTCTTTTTGATTCAAAAGCAGTGTTGTAAAGTATATCGACACTGACACCTACGCTGATCGTAACGGCTGTAGTAATAGTCAGTACTAATAAAATAGTGTCATTAATGTGAGTGTCTGTTCGGTTTTTACTGGCAAATATACTGGATGTAATAATGAGTATTGTTATTAAAGCAATGGTGCCGGTCAGAATGGTACTATCAAAATCATCTATCGCAATACTCATATCATTTGTAGGGGTGTATATGGCGGCAGCCATACCAACATAGTGCATGCCACTGATAGCAATGCCCATTATGAAAGTTGCTATGAGTATCAGTAACTGATGGTGCCTTTTTCTTTTTGTTGCGAGGCTATGAGTAATCCAGAGTGCAGCAACTGAAGCGCCAATGGCGATCAGTACGGAGGTTGTAAATAATAAAGGGTCATAACTAAGACTGGCCGGCATTATCATCGCTTCCATGCCGATATAGTGCATGGACGCGATGCCAAAACCCATGGTAATACCACCTAGGGTAATTCGCTTGACTGTTAATTGCTGCCAGCCAATTAAATACATAGCAAGCGCTGAAGCTGAAAGTGCGATGATACCGGATAAAATGGTAAGCCCTAGTTGGTATGTCATCGGCATGTTCATATCATAGGCCAGCATGCCAATAAAATGCATGGACCATACGCCACTGCCTAATGTAGCAGAGCCACCTAGCAACCATTTTACTTTTGAGTGAGAGTTAATGAGCCTCTCGGTTATGTTTAGTGTGGCATATGATGCATAAGCGGCGATAAAACATGATAACGCTACCAAGTATAAGTTATAAGAAGCCTGCATCCATTGTCATCCTTACTGCTAGTCGTTATCTATGGGGGGTGATTTGAGTATAGAAGACAATTAAATGTTAGCAATATCAGAAGTTTAAAGTTTTACAAATAGTAACAAACCGCTACTTTAGTAGTTTAATGAGCAGAGTCAGTGACACTTATATTTCATTTTTTGCAAGCGCAGATAAAACTTCAGTAGTGACGTGGAATGTTTCGCTGTCTTATTGGGGCCCCGGTTGGCGAGCGTACGATGTTTTTAAAAAGCCTATTAGCGATATGATTGAGCCCATATATCGGGTCTGAAATATTCTTTTTTATTTATCTTTTATATGTTCTCCAAATGTTCTATAATTTTCAATAAGAACATTTGGAGAACCTTTATATGTTGACATCAGGACAGTACAAAACACTGGATTACATTCGCCAATACATTGCCAGAGAGGGCTTCGCTCCAACCTTAACGGAGATTGCTAACGGCCTTGGAACCCGTTCAAAAGGCTCGGTACATAAGCAGGTGCAGGCGCTGGCAGAAGCCGGTTACATTGATTTATTAGCCGGACGCAAGCGTGGTATCCAGCTAACAGAAGAACTGCAGGAGTCAATAATCAGTATTCCGTTAATTGGCAGTATCGCGGCGGGTCAGCCAATTGAAGCAATTAGCGGCAAAGACAAACTCGATCTTTCTCCGATTATGGGAACAGATCGTTATGCGTTGGTGGTAAAAGGCGATTCGATGATGGATATGGGTATTCTGGATGGTGATACCGTGATCATCAAACCCTGTGACACGGCTCGTGAAGGCGAAGTTGTTGTGGCGTTGATTGATGAGAGTGAAGCGACGCTGAAGCGTTTGCATTACCTTGATACAGAAACCCTGGAATTAATTCCGGAAAACAAAAGCATGCAGCCCATGCGCTATCAGGCAGGACGTGTTCGTATACAAGGAGTGTTAGCCGGGCAATTACGTTTCTATATGTAAGGTCATTTATGTCAAAACATCCGGCCATTGAGCCGTGGTCAAGGGCTATTATTCTGGTCGACATGAATGCGTTCTTTGCTTCGGTAGAGCAGCTGGATCATCCTGAGTGGCGTTGCCGGCCAGTTGCGATCACCAATGGTTTGACCGGCACCTGCATCATCACCAGTTCATACGAAGCGCGTGCTTATGGCGTAAAAACGGGTATGCGCCTGCATCAGGCCCGAACAATTTGCCCGGGGCTTATTCAATGTCCGGCAAACCCGGTGCGTTATGCCGAAGTGTCAACGCGTATTATGAAAGCGCTGGAGGACATTACCCCGGAGATAGAAATATTTTCGGTTGATGAAGCCTTTCTTGATGTCACCCGCAGCCAGACATTATTCGGCTCTCCGGAGCGCATCGGCCAGTTAATCAAAGACAAAGTTTTTGAGGCATCCGGTTTATTGTGCTCCGTCGGTGTGAGTGGTGACAAAACAACCGCCAAGTATGCGGCCAAGCTGAACAAGCCGGACGGTCTCACCGTGATTCCTCCGTCTGAAGCAAGGCAGCGATTAAGTAAAGTCAGGGTGACAGAGTTGTGCGGAATCAGTCATGGTATTGGTGGCTTTTTGGCAGCGCGTGGCGTGTATCTTTGTGGCGATATGAAGAAGCTGCCAATCGGTGAGCTGGCAAGGCGTTTTGGTAATCCTGGCCGGCGTATCTGGTATATGTGTCAGGGAGAAGATCCGGATGAATTGCAGCAGGAAATAGCCGTGCCAAAAACGCTTGGTCATGGAAAAGTAATGCCACCGAACACCAGAGACAGAAGCATATTGCTCACGTATTTATTGCACATGAGTGAAAAAGTCGTGGCCCGTTTACGACGACATGAGATGGTTGCGCAGATATTCTATATCGGTTTACGCGCTAATGAAGGCTGGTTAGGGCGAAAAATGAAAACCGAGCTGGAAACAAATGATGGCCATCTGTTAATGAACTTATGTCGTGCTGTACTGGATGTGTACTGGCAGGGGCAGGGAATCCATCAGGTGCAGGTCACGGCACTGGACCCGCGGCCATTACAAAGTCAAATGGATATGTTTGCGCAGGATACTGCTAAGAAAGATGCTAAAAATACCGCAATGGATCATGTTAATAACCGTTACGGTGAATTCACTCTGGCACCGGCGAGATTGTTAAACCGTTCGACTATGCCAAACGTCATAGCGCCAGCATGGAAGCCTTTCGGACACCGGCAGACCATTCAGGATGAAGCGCTTGTTAAAAACAAAGAGAAGAGATAATAGTCAGTCATGTGTGGTGGTGTTATTTATTTTAATGGTGAATATGAAAAGCGGGTATTTTTTGCCGAGATAGCGGCCTGCCTGCCGGCTAAATCCAAACAAGGCGGGCAGGTGATGTTACCCTGGGGGCGTCGTCGTCAACAGAGCGGACAGCTACCACTGGGTGGCTGGGCCAGACTGGACTCTATTTATGCCGGTAAATGGGATCGCTGGTTTCCGGTTCCTGTTAAACTACCTATATTGCAGTTTATGGAAAAAGATATAGAAGGCAACAGCCACTGGCATACATTGACTAAAGGACAATGGGTGCAGGGGTTGATTGCAAAAGAGCGTTATGAACAGCGACTTTACGTGGTCACTGTAGAGCCAGAACAAAGCGACGCAATCTATCATCGCTGGCCAAGAATACTGTCCGGTTAAGCTGATAAAACAGAATGTAAAAATAATGTGATTATTATTGTTATAGATTGAAATAAAGACTTTGTACTCCTATAGTCCACTTATTAAAAGAATATCGCAGAAGAGACTCGCTTAACTTTGCTTTTTAGGTTTTAGACGAGTTGTTGCGGGGGGATATTATCAGAGAGAGAAAACTATACGACTATGTTAGCCCTCGTTAAAAAAGAGAATAACATTCAAGCCGAGAATGGAGTGAATCAGGAAACAGTATTTAAACAAAGAGCGCTAATCATTGTATTGATTATCCTTTTTGTCTGTACAGGGCTTGGCCTGTTCGGTTTTTCTCTGGCGAACCATGTTATTGATATCGATAAACAATGGACTGAATATGATAAAGAAATAATGGTGTCTACCCAGTCACTGGCATTGCTAGAAAGTCACCTTATCTATGATGGTGTCATAGCTGATTTCAAAAAATACATATCAGAAAAAGACAAGAAATTTATCATTCGTATAGAAAATGATTTGCGTGAAATCTATCAGGCAATTAATGATTATCCCTTGAACAAAGATCACCCCAGATTGATAGAGGCTCACAGTAGGATAAAAAATGCTGCAGATCGCTATGCTGAAAAATTTGAGCTTGCACAAAAACTGATTGCTGAAGACCAGCCTCTGGTTTACTCAGAATTTCAGATGTCTGTTGAGGAACACTCAGCTATAGAGTCATTTCGATTTCTCAAGTCACATATGTCGCATCATAGTCATGAGCAGCAGCTGAAAACAAATAAGGCAGTTGAAAGTACCCTGCAATTTCTTAGCTGGGGTACAGTTCTGTTTCCTGTCATTATTCTAGCAGGCGGAATTATCATTGTATTTATTCGCTATAACCTGCGTATAAATCAAAAGCTCGAAATAAACAGCCAATATAGAAATGATATTTTTAATGCAGCACCCGATGCGATGATCATTGTTGATGAAGGCGGTGCTATTAAGGAGGCTAATTCAAAAGCTGTTGAATTATTTGGATATAGTCAGAAACAGCTGTATGCGATGACAGTGGAAAGCCTTATGCCTGAACGTTTTCGAAGAGGGCATCCGAGTAAACTTAATAGTTCATTTAAAAAAACCGAGCAACGAGCATTAAATAACCAGGATGCATTTTGTGGATTGAGACAAGATGGTACAGAATTGCCTATTGAGATTAGTCTCAGTTATACAAAGAAAGGAAATAAGAAGCTGGCAATCACTATTATTCGTGATGTTTCTGAACGTAAAGAACTGGAAAAAATATTACAGCGTAGTGAAGATAGGCTGAAGAAAGCACAGCGCATTGCCAATATGGGAAGCTGGGAGTGGAATATATCAGAGAATAAACTCACCTGGTCAGAAGAAATCTATAAAATATTTGGTGCTAATTTTAATGATTATGGTGTGGTATACGATGATTTTGTTAATGCTGTACACCCGGATGACAGGGATGTCGTTATTGATGCAATGAACGAGGCAGTGTTATACGACAGGCCTTATAACATTGAACACAGAATTGTCAGGCCGGATGGTGAAGAGCGTTTTGTGCATGAGAGAGGAGACGTTTTCAGGGGCGAAGAAGGGGAGGCGCAATCTATGGTTGGTACGGTGCTCGATATTACGGAGCAAAAAAAGGCAGAAAGAGAACTCAGGCTTGCCGATAATGTATTCGATCATGCAGCGGAAGCAATTGTCATAACAGATACAAACAGCCGGGTGCTGAGAGTGAATTCCTCATTTACCAGACTGACGGGATATAGTGCAGAAGAAGCTATGGGTGAACAAATTCATCAGCTGATTAAATCAGAGAAGCATGAAAAATCATTTTTTCAGGAAATGTGGAAAGAAATCGATGACCATGGATGCTGGGAGGGGGAAATCTGGGATAAGCGTAAAGACGGCACCTTGTTTCTGAGTTCACAAAATATCAGCGAAGTAAAAGATGACAAAGGTGTCGTGATTCAATATACCAGTATTTTTAGTGATATTACTGATAAAAAGATTGCAGAAGAGCGCATTAAACACCTGGCAGAGTTTGATCAGTTAACAGGATTACCAAACCGGGAACTGTTTAAAGACCGGCTTGATCAGGCGGTACACAGAACAAAACGTAACAAAAAAGAGATTGCTTTATTGTTTATTGACCTCGATGCATTTAAGTCTGTGAATGATACATATGGTCATCAGACAGGAGATGAGCTGTTACAGGAAGTGGCACAAAGGCTTCTGGCATGTGTGCGTGAGCAAGATACGGTGGCACGTCTGGGTGGTGATGAATTTATGATAATACTTGAGAGCCTGGTTGATAAAGAAGATGCCGCTCTGGTAGCAGAAAAAGTGATTAAGTCTCTGTCTAATAAAATACAGCTTGGTAAACACGAGGCCAGTATTGGTGCCAGTATCGGCATTAGTGTTTATCCGGATGACGGAGTGGATCAAGAAGCCCTGATTAAATATGCCGATATGGCCATGTATCAGGCTAAGAGTAAGGGTAAAAATCAGTATCAGTATTATTCGCTTTAATGAAGAAAGCGAATAAAGGCAGCGATATTAGCTGACTATTTTTAAAGAAAAGGTAAGTAATCAGGCGTTAGTTTGTCAGCTGATGTGATTGATATCGGGTCCTGTCCTCTGCCGGGGAGGGAAAACATGATTATGTTGAATGGATGTTAAATTTTTGCATACGCCGCCATAAGGTAGTACGGTCGATGCCAAGCGTCTGCGCAGTTTTTGATTTATTTCCGTCACATTGCTGCAATACGGCTTCTATCGTTTGTTTTAATTTTTCTTCCTCGATACTATCGTCATCTGGAGTGCAGTTGCTGTGAATATCAGCCTGATTATATTCACGTATATCCTGAGGTAAGCTGGCGGAATTTACCTTGTTTCCTTGAGCACAAATAATGCCGTGTTCAACGGCATTTTCAAGCTCTCTTACATTACCCGGCCAGGGATAATCCATCATTAGACGCATTGCATCATGGCTGCATTCAAGGTTTTCGGTATCGTAGCCACGCAGGGCTAAACGCTGACAAAAGTGATTAATTAATACGGGTATATCACCGGGCCGGTGCTTTAGTGATGGAATGGTTAGCGGAATCACAGCAAGCCGGTAAAATAAATCGGAGCGGAATTCATCGTTGTTTACCATGTCTTTTAAATTTCTATTTGATGCAGAAATAATCCGGACATCCACTTTAATCGTTTCATTAGAACCGACCATTTCAAATTCCTTATCTTGTACAGCTCTTAATAATTTCGCCTGCAAGTGCAGTGGCATTTCGGTGATTTCATCAAGAAACAGAGTACCACTGTTTGCAGCCTGAAACCGTCCAATACGGTCTTGACTGGCCCCGGTAAAAGCGCCTTTAACGTGGCCAAATAATTCTGATTCAATTAGTGACTCAGGGATCGCAGCACAATTTACTTCTATAAACGGCATTTCAGAGCGATGACTGGACCGGTGGATGATTCTGGCTAACTGGGTTTTGCCGGTTCCGGATTCACCTTGTAGCAATATTGAGGCGTTTGTTGGACCGATTTGATTTATACGATTGAGAATTTCAAGCATCCGCGGATCATTGGTAGACATATCCTGAAGAGAAGGATCAAACACAGCTTCAAGTCTGCGCTGCTCAGTTTTATCTCTTATTAAAATTAAACGTAATTTTTCATTGTTGCTGGTGTTTATTAATCCGCAGTGAAACTGTAAGTAATGATTGTTGTTATCAATTTCAACTTTGTGTTCAAAGCGAACGAACTGGCCTGTTGGTCTGCCAGCGGCATCTATTTCACCGGCATCGATGGCTGCACGCAACATTGATTTTTGCAAATTAAAATCACCAACGTCTCTGAGTCGGGTGACTGTCTTATTCTCCATTCCAAATAATTTCATTACGGAAGGGTTGTGGTAAATAATGTTGCCAGCAGGATCTGCAATAATGACGCCTTCATCAATATATGAAACGATCGCTTCAAGCACTGGCGTTAGATTATTTTTTTTCATCGTTATGTTCCATTAACTCAATTCAGCAAGTGTTGCAATTTTTTAAATGTTGCGCAACACGTTGCGCCTGATTTTTTATTGAAAGGTGATTCAAATCAATAAGATAGTTCTCGATGTCATCACTTTATGTTTTATGAAACATGCAACACAAAAAAAATAAATCAACAAAATCAATGACTTATATTTTGGCATGCAATTTGCTCCCTGGTTCAGTAAATAAATAAAAAAATTCGTAAAAAGTGGCTTAAATGTTTACGCGGAAATGGCTAAAAAATTTCAATAGGAACGGGATGCTGAGTCCGTAGTAGTTAATGAACTTGCTAGTATTAAATTTAATGCTGCAATTGCTTATGTCACAAGAAAACTAGAGTTTAATAAAGGTGAATACACTGCATTGATAAAAAATCCACGCAGAACCGGATCTTTGCTACAAGTTTGTCAGTAATGGTTCGGGTATAAATAAACAGGGTAGGAAAAATAATAATATGAACCAGGCAGTTAAAAAAATAGTATTTTGTTGTGTCTTTATTTTTGCCGTTCCATTTTCCTGGGCAGCTCAATATCCGTCTTCATCTTCCCGTTTTAGTAATTCATATAATCAGGTACCACAACAAAACAATTCAGCTCAAACGACGACATCATCATATCAGATGATGACAGCGCAACCTCACATTATTACCGTAGTCGACACTCAAACAGGTACCAGCATTGTTCTGGGAGGTACGGTTGTTCCTCTGCGGGAAGTGACTTTGTCAGCACAGGTTTCAGGACGAATCGAATATCTTGCCGGCATTGAAGGTGACTGGTTTCATGCTGGACAAGTCATCGCAGCAGTAGATGATGATGATTTGCAGGCAAAACGTCAGCAGGCACTTGCTAATATTAACAGTCAAATGTCTGCTGTGCAGAATGCTCAGGTGCAATATTCACGTGAGTTCTGGTCACCACAATCACGCAACATCGGCAAAATGCCGGGCATGGCATTACCTTCGATGTTCGATCAGTTCTTTACCCGGCCATTTGGTAGTGCGATGGGGTTGGGTAACCCGCTACTGGATCGTCAGGCTGATCTGTACTCACAAAATAGTCAGCTGGGCATGGCACGCAGTCAGCATATTGGTGCTATTTCACAGTTACAGGGTATTGATGCCTTGCTAAGAGACACAAAGTCTATTGCTCCATTTAGCGGGGTCGTTGTAAAAAAACTGGTTGAAGTGGGTGATACCGTTCAGCCGGGACAAGCATTATTTAAGTTTGCCGATGCACAATATTTACAAATTCAGGTTGAGATTCCTTCACGACTTATGTCTGGCATACAACAGGACATGACTGTACCGGCGGTACTGGATGTCGGTAATACCCGTGTCATGGCACGGGTTTCGCAAATCTATCCGATGGCAGATACCAAACGCCATACCGTAACCGTTAAGTTTGATATTCCGGAAGGTGTTCCTGGCGGGCCGGGTATGTACGCAGAAGTGATGATTCCGGATGTGAATGCTCCGGTTAATGTACTGCCGTTGATTCCTAATACAGCAGTGGTATGGCGTGGAAGTTTGCCGGCTGTTTTTGTGCAGAATGCAAAAAATGAATCTGAACTGCGTTTATTACGACTGGGTGAAACAGTCGACAATATGAATATTTCAGTACTATCAGGTTTGCGCAGTGGCGAAAGAATTTATGCACAACCAACACCGGGAATGGCATCGGGGTGGAAGTCAGGCGTAACACTGAATATGCAAGAAAAAAACCAATAAGTATTAACAATACGTGTTAATTGGGAAAATAAAATAAGCATGAATGAACAGAATAATAAAAAAGATTCTGATGAATTACTAAATCCGGAACTGGGTATTGCTGGTCGTATTACCAGGCAGTTTATTAATTCACCTGTTACTCCGCTGTTAATGGTTGCATTTCTGGCTATTGGTATATTAGGCCTGGTATTTACTCCACGTCAGGAAGATCCAAAAATTTCAGTACCGATGGTAGATGTATTTGTACAGTACACAGGTGCAGCTTCAAAACAGGTAGCCAGTCTGGTGACTGAGCCTCTGGGCCGGATCATGAGTGAAATTCCCGGCGTAAGACATGTTTATTCATCTACACAGCGTGGCGGTGCAGTGGTGACTGTGCGATTCGAAGTGGGTGAAGACATGGGTGAATCGATTGTTAAAGTTCATGACAAAATTCAGTCCAATATTGATTTAATGCCGCCTGGTGTTTCAATGCCACTGGTTAAACCTGTGAGTATTGATGACGTACCGACTGTTACTGTTACGCTCTGGTCGCATGATGTTGATGACGGCAATTTACGTACACTGGCATTTGATGTTTTACAGCGACTTGGAGAGGTGCCAAATACCGGTAAAGGTTTTGTTGTTGGCGGGCGCTCCGAGCAAATCCGAATAGAAGTCATGCCGGAACGTTTAACCGGTTATGACATCACTCTCACTCAAATTGCACAAACCATCCGTACCGCCAATGCTGAAGTATCTGCAGGAAATATTGAGGGTGCTGATCATACTTACACGGTTTACAGCGGTTCGTTTCTGACCAATGCGCAGGAGATTTCACGGCTTGTTGTCGGTGTCAGAAACGGTGTGCCGGTTTATCTGCGTGATGTGGCTTATGTCTATGACGGTCCGGAAGAAACTAAACGTTATGTCACTTTTGACAGTGGTATATCATATCCTGATAAACAGGTTTCGGCGAATAATGAAGCGGCTGTTACCATTGCCATTGCGAAAAAAATTGGCTCTAACGGTGTCACTGTTTCCAAAGCTATTTTAAAACGGCTTGATGATTTAAAAGGTAATTTGATTCCTGATAACGTTAATGTTGATATCACACGGGATTATGGAAAAAGTGCTGACTCAAAAGTTAACGAATTATTAATGGCGTTATTTGAAGCGGCTGTTGCCGTCAGTATTCTTTGTCTGATTGGACTGGGTTTACGTGCAGCATCTGTTGTTATCATTATTATACCAATTGTCGTATTAATTACGATTTGGTCAGCCTGGATTATCGATTATACAATTGACCGTGTGAGTTTATTTGCGCTGGTTTTTTCAATCGGTATTCTGGTTGACGATGCGACTGTCGTGGTCGAGAATATTTTCAGGCGCTGGCTGGAAGCCGGTAAAACGTCAATGAATATCGCAATTGATGCGGTACGAGAAGTGGGTAACCCGACAATACTGGCAACACTGACTATCATTGCCGCAATGCTGCCGATGGGTTTTGTCAGTGGGTTGATGGGCCCCTATATGAGACCGATTCCGGTGCTGGGTGCATCGGCAATGTTCTTCTCACTAATCGCAGCCTTTGTCTTTGCACCATGGCTTGCAATGCGTGTCAGGCCGCAGTTATCGGCACTTCGAAAAGCAGAATTGCGAGAAGAAAAGATACGTAAGAAGATCGGTAAATTTTATCGTCCTTGTATGATGCCACTTTGTAATGTCAGGCGATATGGGTTGTTGCTACTTTATGGATTAATCGTGGCAACATTACTTGCCTGTACACTTTTCTACTTCAATATTGTGGCAGTAAAGATGCTGCCATTTGATAACAAGCCTGAATTTAATGTTGTTATTAATATGCCTGAAGGTACAGCTTTACCGGTTACCGCCAATGTAACCAGCAGACTGGTCAGCGAACTGAAAAAAATTCCGGAAGTGACATCGCTTCAGTCTTATACCGGTACGGCTTCGCCGTTTAATTTTAACGGAATGGTAAGACACTATTTTTTACGAAAGCAGGCATGGAATTCAGATATTCAGGTAATGTTACTTGATAAAGCTGAACGTGAAAGAAGTAGTCATCAAATCGCTGAAGATACACGTCATCTTTTAACACCTATTGCGAAAGAACTGGGCGCAAAAATTCAGATTGTTGAAATGCCGCCGGGACCTCCTGTACTGCAAACTGTTGTGGCAGAAATATATGGACCGACTGAAAATGTACGCCGCCAGTTAGCTGCTGATATGACATCAATGTTTGAAGAGGCGGCGGGGGTAGTTGATGTCGACAATTATTTAAGTGAGTCATATGAGTACTGGGTCTTTATTGTTAATACAGAAAAAGCAGTTCGTCTCGGTGTTTCTGTAGATCTCATAAACAGTAATCTTGCAATGGCAATGGGTGGCTTCAGGCTGGGTGATATTAAACGGAAAGTTGTTCATGAGCCTACCTATATCGTGCTGCAACTGCCTCTGGCAATTCGTTCGCAGATACAACGTCTAAAAAATCTTCCGGTCATGAGCTCAAACGGTACTTCTATCCCGTTAACGGAGCTCGGTCGTTTTGAAAAACAACTTGAAGATCCGGTTATCTATCATATAGATTTGCGGCCGGTTGAATATGTAACCGGTGAAATGGAAGGCAGGCTGGGTGCGCCTATTTACGGTATGTATGCGGTTGAGGACATGCTGAAAAACTACATTGCACCGGATGGTGTGAAAGTGACAGGTATGCCATGGGGACTGATCGGACCACCTGAAAGTGATAAGCAATCCGGTTTTGAATGGACCGGCGAATGGACAGTAACCTACGAAACATTTCGTGACATGGGCGCGGCATTTATGGTGGCGCTGGTTCTTATTTATGGGCTGATAGTTTGGGAGTTTAAGAACTTTTCCATTGCCGGCATCATCATGGCACCGATTCCATTAACATTGATAGGTATTATTCCCGGGCACTGGATATTGGGTGCTGAATTTACAGCCACATCAATGATCGGTTTTATTGCACTCGCAGGAATCATTGTTCGAAATTCAATTCTACTGGTTGAATTTGTTAAACATGAAGTGAATGATGGAAAAGAACTGCAAGAGGCGGTGATGGCTGCGGGTCAGGTAAGAATGCGGCCAATTTTTATAACGGCATTAACCTTAATGGCTGGTTCGGCAGCCATCATCAGTGATCCTATTTTCCAGGGTATGGCTGCCAGTCTTCTGTTTGGAACCGGTATTGCTACCGTGCTAACTCTGATTGTTATTCCGCTGGGCTGTATCAGTGTTGGTAAACAGTTCTATGTCATAAATGATCAGCCATTTAAGGACAAAATACCACCTCAGATTGTAGACGATCATAAACAGAAAACAGGATCTGTTTGGCTGAGTGTCCGGATTAAACTAACCAGGATTGTCAAAAAGACATTTTATATTATAAGAGTGGCTTATACCATTGCTCAGAAGGCATTTCAAAGTCTGATAAAGCGGTTAAAAAATAAAAATACTATCACTTCAGATAATGAAAGGCAGAGTGTTGCTGAAGTCGTTGTTGAAGACAAACCGGAGCCAACAGCTGCCAAAAATAAGAATTCCAAAGCAAAGAATAAAACGACTACAGAACATAGTACTGATAAAAAAACTACTGAAGAAAAAGATAGTGTTAAAAAGTCAGTCACTAAATCTGTTACCACTAAGAAAGTGACAAAAAAGAAAGTAAGTAATAAAAACCAGCAAGATACCGGTCAAAGTTCTGACAATATAACAACAGAGTCTGGTGCTGTTAAGAAATCTGTGGCTAGGGCTAAACGCCGTGGTATTAAATTAAAAAATATTGATAAAACACAAGAGAGTCAAGATGAAGAAAACAATTAATCGTGGCTATATAAAGTTATTGATTCTATTTTCACTGAGTAGTTCATCACTGGTGCTTGCCAATGATGCTGAGTTAACAACCGAAAAGAAGACGGTAATGTCGCCTGCACCTGCAGGACCGTATCGTTCTCAATCGGCAGATATGAATGAACTGAAAAAAATGAGTGCTGAGAAAGAGCAACTATTGATACAGCAATCTGAGCAGCACAAAACAATGCGTGCAAAAAATAATAAATCGACACAATCTACAGCGCAACAGAATCAAATACACCCAATGCAAACTCCATTGTGGGAAAACAGCGTAGCCGCTCAGCCACAGCAAGATCTGCGGCCATTACAACAACATGCTCCGGCGTGGGCAACCAATCCACCACCTCAGTGGGTAACCAATACACCTGCTCATCCGCGACAGTGGGTACAGCGTCCACCGCAAGCGATGCAGCAACACGTCCCCGAATGGGTTAACCATCATCCCGCAGCACCGCCGTGGACGAAGAGTATACCTGCCCATCCGCAACAGTGGGCACAGCGACCACCGCAACTGATGCATAAAGTACCAGAGTGGGTAAAGAATCCGCCAGTGCTGCCGCCGTGGTCGAACAATACCATGACTCATCCACAGTGGGCACAGCGACCACCGAACCCGATTCATCAAGTGCCAGCATGGGTAAATAGTCAGCCAGTGCCTCCACCGTCAGCAAATAATGCACCGGTGCAGCCACAATGGGGACAACGGCCACCGCAATCGCAGCAACAAGTGCCGGAGTGGGTTAATAATCAGGCTTATAGATTGAACCCGCCTCCCTGGTTTAATTATTCACATCCGACACCGGGTTTTCAGCAGCAGTTTAATGGCTACGGCAATCCGGAACAGAGATAAAAAGTGGGCTTGATTACGCATATTCCGGATATCAGTAAAGGGTTTCAAAAATGAAATTAATTATTTTTATCATCAACACGAAACTTGATCTTATAGCTTTTCATATGATTGTTGCTGTTTCACTTTTTATAAATATCAATCTTGTAAAGGCAGATTCGTTATCCTATTCACCGGATCAGTGGCCAGGACACTGGAATGAAGCAATGGATGATAGAAATTATCAGACAAGCATCAGTGACTATGACAGATGTAATAATAACTGTGAGCGTCAAAATAACTATTATTCAAAACAACGTCCTGCGAAAAGTCCTATATGGGGAATGGCGCCTGTTTCTAAAGACAAGCCACGTCGTACTGTGAGGCCTGAATATAATTCAAATTCACACATGATGAGATATGAAAAAATGAAGAATAACTATTCTCCTTATTATTCAGCTCAGATGATTCCGGCTATGGGAGGGCTAGTTAATCCGTATGCAGGTTCCGTGTTAAACCCATATGCTGTTCCGGTTATGGTTCCAGGATTAGCAGCACCCGGGATTCCTTTTTCGGTGAATTCATACGGGATGAACCCGTATGCAAATTATTCATATGCACCAATGGTTCCCGGAATGGGTTATGCACCGGGAGTAAATTACCTATGGTAATAAACAGTTAATTCTGTCAGTAAGAAGTTATCGTAGTCAAAAATTAAAAGATAAAAAATATTTTATTTATAAATGTTTAGTAAACAGGAAAAACAAGAACTGAAAGTTAATAAGTCTTGTTGATCTGTACAGGATAATAAATGTAACACTCGCCATTTGTTATTCATTGAAATACCCAGAGTGATGGCGGCATGGAAAACCATGTCAATCTGTGACCTTCAATTGTGAAGGTGAAGGAGAAAGAAATGAAAAATGTTCGTAAAATTATAGGTATTGTGGCTTTGATCGGTTCAGCTGCCATTCCATTTTCAACAGCACAAGCCTGGTGGGGACCATTTAATGGCGGACCATTTAATAATGGTAATAGCTGGGGTAATAATAATGGCTGGGGTAATAATGGCAACGGCTATGGTAATGGCTATGGCAATGGCAACGGCGGTGGCTGGGGTAATGGCAACGGCTGGGGGGATGGCAATATGTCATTTGGTATGAGCGGTGGCGGTCGTGGTAACAGTAATGTTAATGGTTATGGTAATGGTTACGGCAACGGTAGTGGTAATGGCTATGGTAACGGTTACGGAAACGGCTACGGTAATGGCTACGGTAATGGCTACGGTAATGGTAATGGTTATAACCAGTACTATGGTGCTCCTGGTTATTATGCGCCACCACCACCTCCTGGTTACTATGGCAATCCTTACGCTCAGCAGGCGCCAGTACAGGCACCTGCAGCACCCGCTAAGTAAGCGAAAGTTCGGGTTTGGTAAAATACATAAAATGTATTCACTAAACCCGAAGCTTCCTGTGTAGAGAATAATTTTATTGGAGAGTTTGTGATGGCAGCTATTTTTAGGACAGTTTTGTTGCTCTTTGTTGGCTTTATTTCTATTTCTGTAAGAGCTTATGAAGCAAACGTGGAGTTTTCTGCTGAAGCAGTACAAAGCATGCCTGATCGTCCACCAATGATTGCTAAAATGTTTGTGAGTAAAAATGCTGTTCGTACAGAGTCAACTATGAATGGTATCACTATGGTTGAAATTGTTTACCCTAACGAAAATAGACGGGTTTTTTTGAATAAAATAAGAAAAACTTATTTTGAACAAAGCACACCAGTTAAGCAGCCTAAAAATAAACAGAGCAGCACTGGTTCCCCGTGTAATCAGCGGAATAATTCAGTGTGTAAAAAACTGGCTACTGAAAAGATTAATGGACGAAGTGTAATAAAATGGGAAATGACAACAAATGTTAATGGCCGGAGTTTGAAGAGTTTACACTGGCTGGATAAAAAATATCAAATGCCTCTGCGAGAGCAATTTAGCGATGGCACAATTTCTACTATGACTTTATTGGGTAAGGATGAGATTTATGGTCGGGTCGCTGAAAAATGGGAGCTGCTTGCTACTCGTCCCGATGGTGGTTTTATTAAATCACAGCAATGGTATGACCCTAATTTGAAAATAGTGATTCGTGAGGTGCTACGTGGAGATTATGTTCGTGAACTGCGGAATATTAAAATTGCAAGGCAAAGCAAGCAGTTATTCAAAATACCAGATGATTTTAAAAAAGAAACGATAACTAATATGAATATACAGAGAAATAACCGGTGATTACTGTCATTGCTAATTTAAAAGGCGGCTCGGGTAAAAGTACTGTTACTTTTAATTTGGGACTGTGGTTGCAGATGAAAGGACAGCCTGTCGTGGCATATGATCTTGATCCGCAACAAACGCTGTCTGATGTTGCTGAAGTAAGAAGAGAAGAAGGTTATGCACCTCCGTTACAGGTAAATCAACCACGGGAAAGTTTACAGGATGATATGAAATATCATCCTGTACAAACGCAAGTTCTGGTTGATGTAGGAGCATCAAATATGCAGGCTATGAAAATAGCTCTTACTATTGCGGATAGAATTGTTATTCCAGTACCGCCTAGCCAGCCAGATGTCTGGGCGACACAACGATTTTTAAATATCGTAAATAATCTGGAGATTAATAACAGGCCTGAAATGCGAGTATTTGTAAATAGGGCTGATACGCACCGGGCGGTAAGAGAGTCTGATGAAACTGAGGATGTGTTACGTCAGCTACAAGGTGTTGAGTTAATCAATCAGCGGTTGCATCAACGAACTGTATACCGGCGCTCACTGAGTGAAGGACTGTCTATATTTGAGCTATCCAGACGCTCTAAAGCTGCTGATGAGTTTAATAGACTCGCAGCTATTTTGTACCCTGAACTGTAAGAAATTGAAGATAATTTAACTGGGATATGAACATGAAATTTTTTCGGCATATATTAAGTCATATTTTTTTGATATCAGTATTCTTGATAATAATTTCTGTTTTTTATTACCGCACTTTTTTGTTGCCACAAAATCTGGTTGATAGGATTGAAGTATATGTGAATGAGGTCTATCCACCTGTGCTGTTGTTCTCATCAAACAGAGATTATTTATGGAGTAGGAAAGATCGCTCACCAGTCACTTTTAATGACTTATTCGTCAAGGATGAGGTGGTCAGTGAAATTTCGGGTGAACAGATGCTTGAAAAAAATGTAACCATATCTGGTGCTGATAAAAATAACCTTGAAAAGGGAGTTCCTAATGTAGACAGTGAAATAAATATTTTAGACAATGTCGAGGTTAAATTAAAAAAATCAGAGGATGCAGTTGTTACTGCTGTAGTCACGCAGGAAACTCACAGCCAAGAAAAAGATAAAAAGCAGGTTATGGGTGATAATGTCCTGCGCGATGAATATATTCAGAGTGATGAAGGTTTTCCGGTTGGTAGTCGTACGGATGGCATGGTGCAAAAAAATGAGACCCAGGCAGATTCTGAGAAATCTTCCGGTAACGAAAATATAGTCGCTGTTATATCTGCTTATGAAGTTCTGCTGGCGGCGAGAAATTCATTTAATCATGGTGATATGGAAAATGCTGAGAAAAACTATATTCGATTAACAGAGCTTGATAAAAGTAACCCTGATGTTTACGGGGAGCTCGGCAATGTATATTACTCTCAGGGTAAATGGGAAAAGGCTGGTGAGTCTTATTATGAAGCAGCAGTTATTTTGATTTCAAATGGAAATAAAAATCAGGTTACATATTTGCACCGTGTTATAGAAGGATTGAATGTTGAGTATGCAGATAAGCTTGCTCAGCTGATGGTGTCAAAAATAAATTGATTCACTGAATCAATCTGAGGAAATAAAATGAGTGACAATGAAATAAATCAGACTGACAAAAGCATAAAACACTCTGATGAAGCTTTTCAAGAAAATACAAAATATGATGAAAATAGAATAAACAGAATTGAAAGCATGGAAGAGTGCATGGGTAAAAGTCTGGATCAATTAGCCCAGGCGTTTATGGCCAGTGCGCGACGATGGGAAATGATTGTGTATCCTACAATGTTCGCCTTTATTCTTCTGGCGGGTTATGGTTTTTACCTGATCTATAGTCTGACGAATGACGTTTCGTTAGTTGTTCAGGATATGCATAAAATAACAGAAAACATGGAAAGAGTTGCAGTAAATATGGAGGCTGTTTCAAAAAATATGGTTGTAATGACACAGACTGTTGATAGTCAGTCAACCAGTATGAAAGATATGGTTTATCACATGCGGGGAATGAATATGTCTATGAATCAGATGCGTTACGATATGTCTGTGTTGAATAATAGTGTTAGTAGACCTATGAGTTTCATGAATGATTTCATGCCGTGGTAATACGGATGGTTATAAAATGATGTTGTAAGGGAGTTTGTTATGAGTGATGAATCAAAGGCGCCTGACGCTGATGAAAATATAAATGAAAATAAAAAAGCCAAACAGAAAAAAGTAACTGAGAAGCTGCAGGCAATGGGTATGATGTCAGGTGGACACAAGGAAGAATTAAAAAGTGATAACAACAAATTGTCATCAAAATTACCAAAACTATCTACAGTTATTATTGTTGTACTGATTATAGGCGGGGTTGGTTTATGGGTGGTAACTGATCGGGATAATGATCAGCTTGATTCTATATCAACTAATACTCAGTCTCATAATGCTGAAACGGGGCGTAAATTTTCATCTGAAGGGGATTATGCCTATCCGTATAGTTCCTATAACAGTCCGGCTGGTTTCAAGAAAAATAGTGATCGTGACGCAGAAAATAGCAAGCAACTGAGTCACAGTAATAACCGGAACTATATGCAAGAGCAGTATACAAATCCTTATTATAGCGGCTACCCTCAGAATAGAAATAATACGTACCTGATAAATGAGATGAATCAAATGCCTGTGACATCACAACAGCAATACATGACGATGATACAACAGTGGCAGACAGAGCAAATACTGGCTCAGCAAAAACAGGAGAAGATGATGCAGGAGCAGTGGCTTCAGACTCAGAAAAAACGTGAGATGTTAATGCAGGAGCAGCAAAAACAAGCCCAGCATTACAGAGATCAGCAAAGACAGGCGCAAACACAGAAACAACCTTATTATGAAATGCCGCAATATTCTAATAACTGGACACAATATCCACCACCATCATATTACGTCCCTCAACAATATCCACAGCCATTGCAATACTATGGTCGTTAATGTTTTTCAAAACGTAATTTGTTAAGAGGGTTATATGACTATAATAAAAAACGGCCTTATTTTCCTTGGTATTCTGTTTATAATGATTCTGTTATGGATTGTATGCGTTATAGAGCCTTCATATCATCGATTTAGTGATTTCGATGAAGCAGCAACTGAGACGTACTTTTCGTTGTTTAAAAATATTATGGCTACTGGTAATGCCGCTGAAGCATCTGTCTGGAAACTACCGGTTGCCGAAGGTCTAAAAGCAGGTGAAGTTGAAGAGGTAATGGAGTTCGTTGCTAACGAACATAATATCAAAAATGTAGGAGTGCTGCCGCTTAGTACACAGATCGAAGCAATGACGGGAAAACCTTTTCGTTATATGAAAATATTTATGTTTTGTAATGCCTTAACAGCCGCTAAAATGGTGACCTTTAGTGATGCATATTCAGCCTATTTACCGTGCAGGGTTACATTAATCGAAGATAAGACGGGAAAGTTGTGGCTCTATTCACTTAATATGGATTTGATGATTTTTGGCGGAGAGGCTTTACCTGAGGAATTAAAAACGGAAGCTTTACAAGTAAAAGAAACAATCCTTGATATAATGAAACGCGGTGCCAGTGGTGAATTTTAAATAAGGTGAATGTTATGTCTGCTGAAAATGATAAAAATTTAATGACAATCGCACAAATAAAAAAGCGTTTGAAATCTGTTAAAACAGAAAATACAGAAATTAAGGGCTTTCTGCTTGAAGCGGTTAATAAATTTCAGTGTCTTGATGATGTTGCAAAGGCGATTGGTATAGTGAATAAGGATTTTTCATTTTCAAATAATGTTACCTGGGATTCTGTCATATCAAAACTAGAATCTGTAAGCGATGTTGAAAATAAAGCAGATGTAATAAGCATCGATCATATACTCGAAACACTTGATGATTCTTCAAAACAAGTTAATGAAATTGCAATTCCTAAACTGCAACAATGGCGAAATAAGTGGATGTATCAGGTGGTTTTACTTGAAGTCATTTTTTTTATATTGCTAAGCTCGACTGTTGCAGGCATAGCATATACTCAGGGTTTATGGTCAGCTGAAAATTTCTCATTTCCATTCCAGTATTTTTTTTATGAAAGACCGGTTTTTATAGCACTGGTCGGTTCACTGTCTTTTCTGAGTTTTTTAATACTACATTTCAATATCAGGCGTTATGTTGCATCTAAGCTTGCAATGAAACTGTCAGCTGAGTCATCTGAATTTGATTATTCTCGAGCATTTCTTAAAAATACCTATATGCTGCACAGTATCTTCAGGCCGGATATTGTTGGCTTAGGCTGGTTAAATAACAAATGTCGCTTTAAAAACATATAACTTTTCAATGATAGGGTATCCTCTTTATTTTCAAAAAGCTGTCTCCAAACTCAAATACAGGTCCTATGCATAATAGTTGGACTTATGCTGATTTGGTGTTTATCCTTTGCGACTATTGCAGCTCATGGGGAACGCCATGCCCGGTTCAGACATAAAACAACTACAACAGCGCATCAGTCACTTTGCCGAAGAACGTGACTGGGATCAGTTTCATTCACCCAAAAACCTGTCTATGGCTTTAATAGCTGAGGCGGCTGAACTGGTTGAGCATTTTCAATGGCTAACGGAAGATCAGAGTCACTCCTTGCCGGAAAATAAATTGACTGAAGTCGAGCACGAGCTTGCCGATATCTTCACCTACCTGTTGCGCATTTCAGACAAGCTAAATGTTGATCTGCTAGCAGTAACTGAACGTAAAATCCTGCTCAATGAAGAAAAATACCCTGCCGATAAGGTCCGTGGCAGTGCTAAAAAATACACCGAATATTAAGACAATTATCTATGCTGAGTTACCGTCACGCCTTTCATGCTGGCAATCATGCCGATGTGTTAAAACATGTTGTATTGATGCAGATACTTGCTTATATGCAGCAAAAAGAAAAGCCTTTCCTCTATGTTGATACGCATGCCGGGGCCGGTCTGTATGATTTACGCGGTGATTGGGCGTGCAAAACACATGAATATGAAAGCGGAATAGCCCGTCTATGGTGCAATACTGAGTTACCGGAAATATTACAAAATTATCTTCAGGCTGTACAAAATCTGAACGCTCCGGGTAGTTTGGATATTTACCCTGGTTCTCCGTGGCTGGCACATGAAATGTTAAGGCCGCAGGATAAAGCCCGCTTGTTTGAACTGCATTCAAATGAATTTAATATACTGAGTGATAACTTTTCCTCTACTAAAAATATTAAATGCGAGCAGGGCGATGGCTTTAAGGCACTGACGGCAATCCTGCCACCTGAATCGCGCCGCGCCGTTGTGCTGATTGATCCGCCTTATGAAATTAAGACGGATTATCAGACTGTCGTGCAGGCTGTTAAAGCTGCGTATAAACGCTTTGCAACAGGTATATATATGATCTGGTATCCGGTTATTAATCGTCGCGTCATCGATCAGCTTGAGCAGGAGCTGGCAGACAGTGGTATGCGAAATATTGTGCAGTTTGAACTGTCGGTGACGGCGGATGCGACAGCATCAGGGATGACCGGCAGCGGCATGATCGTGCTCAATCCGCCCTGGCAGCTTGAGCAATCAATGAAAGCGTGTTTGCCCTGGTTACAAAAACAACTGGCGCTGGATGAAACAGCTGCTTATCGTGTATCGACAATAGTAGAAGAGTAGTGTCTTGTTTTATTTAAAAAATATCTGGGATGCTTTCATCCGAAGTGTGTTTGGCGCGTTAGGGCATTGATCTTTGAGTCAGCAGACTCGTTTGAAAGAGAGTTTGAGTTATTTCGTAAGTATTGATTTACGTGCCGGCTTCACACGTCTAAAAGATAGATAGTATCCTTTCGGATAACGGATTTACAAGTCACACTAGCTTGCAGTAGTGGTACCAGAGGCCGGACTCGAACCGGCACGCTTTTAAGGGCGGGGGATTTTGAATCCCCTGTGTATACCAATTTCACCACTCTGGCATTACTAAATTTTAGAACGTCATCATCAGTATCTTTGCTCTTATCGCGCTGGATACCACAACACCGCTCTTGGCGTTACTATGTTTTAGAACGTCATCATCAGTATCTTTGCTCTTATCGCGCTGGATACCACAACACCGCTCTTGGCGTTACTATGTTTTAGAACGTCATCATCAGTATCTTTGCTTTTATCGCGCTGGATACCACAACACCGCTCTGCCATTACTGATTTTAAGTTTCAATTTTTGGCAAAGGCCAAATTTTTACAACGATATTGTTGAAAATGAAACTCGCTTGTCAGGCTGCTCGAGAGACCTGGCAAGCGGCGTATTCTACAGGAATAGCTTTTACTTCGGCAAGCCTTACTGAGGAAATACTTTTTTAAACGGTTTGACGGTGACGCTGTCATAAACACCGGCGGCTTTGTAAGGATCGGCTTCTGCCCAGCTTTGTGCTGCTTGCAGCGATTCAAACTCGGCAACAATCAGGCTGCCGCTGAAACCCGCTTCGCCCGGGTCTTCGCTATCGATAGCAGGGTGAGGGCCGGCGATGATCAGGCGGCCTTCTCTTTGCATTTGTTGCAGACGTTCCAGGTGTGCAGGGCGTGCAGCCAGTCGGTTCTCAAGACTGTTACTAACATCGGTTGCGATAATGGCGTATAGCATTAAGGTTTATCCTCTGTGGTTTGTTCTGGTTTCATATAACGGGCTAAGTACACGGCCTGTGCAATCACAAAGATGAAGGTGAGACCCAACAACCCAAACAGCTTGAAGTTCACCCAGGTATCCATACGCGTTTTTTCATCCAGCTCGATGGCATAATAAAAAGCAACATAAAGGTTGGCCAGACCGCTGACAATGAAAAAAGCGACCCATGAAAAATTGAGCTTTTTCCATACCGCTTCCGGTAATTCAATTTGTCCGCCCATCATGCGATGCACCAGACTTCTTTTACCAACGTACTGGCTGATTAAAAATGCAGCGGCAAAGACCCAGTTTAGTACGGTAGGTTTCCACTGAATAAATGCAGGGTCGCCAAATGCAATGGTAATACCACCTAATACGGTGATCAGTACCAGTGAAAAAATATGCATTTTTTCCACTGCACGTGTTTTTAACCAGTAACCGCCAACCTGGATGAAACTGGCTATGATTGCGATACCGGTTGCCAGCATAGTGGCAACAATGATTTCTGGCTGTGACGGATCAAATAAATCACCAAGCGGGGTGTTGGCTGTAATCGCGCCGGCCTGATGGTAGGTGATAAAAAACAGGATAATAGGAAAAAAATCAATTAATAGTTTCATAGGATAAACAGTGTAGCGATAGTCACATATAAGGCCGATAAATCTATCATAAGTTCAGTCGATTCGATAGCCGCAGCAGGCGTTAATTTTGATAGGATCCATCCGCTATTGAATGATAGAATAAGGCTCCTCTTAGATAAAAAATATAATAAATGAGTCAGTTTTTTGAAATTCACCCCGATAATCCACAGGGGCGCCTGATTCATCAGGCAGTTGATATTCTGGATAAAGGGGGGGTCATCGCCTATCCCACAGATTCCAGTTACGCGTTCGGTTGCCACATTGGTGACAAGAAGGCGATGGAAGTTATTCGTCGTATTCGCAAGGTGGATGATAAACATCACTTCACACTGGTCTGTAAGGATCTCGCAGAAATCTCGACTTATGCAAAAGTCAGTAATTCGGACTACCGGCTGTTAAAGTCATTAGCGCCCGGTCCTTATACTTTTCTATTGCCGGCAACGCATGAAGTTCCCCGCCGTTTAATGCACCCCAAGCGTCGCACGATTGGTATTCGTGTCGTTGATCACCCGATTGTCACGGAATTACTGTCGACATTAGGTCAGCCGATACTGAGTTCTACCGCTATTTTACCGGGTGAAGACTTACCGATGACAGATGCTTGGGATATCCGTGAAACGCTGGAACACTCGCTGGATTTAATCATCGATGGCGGTCATTGTGGATTCGAGCCAACCACGGTTATAGACTTAACCGGTGACGTGCCGCTGGTCAGAAGGCAGGGAAAAGGCACCGAGCACGGCATCGAACTGGCCTGAGCTGTCTTTTAAAATGCAACGAATGAGTAAGCAATAGCATGGATTTTAATCAAATACTGGAAGTCGTTACGATCTGGGCTTTGCCGGTTATTTTTGCCATTACCCTGCATGAAGCCGCACATGGCTGGGTGGCCAATAAGTTAGGTGATCCGACAGCCAGAGTGCTCGGGCGTATCACGATGAATCCGCTCAAACATATCGACTTAATAGGTACGGTTATTGTGCCACTGGTACTGGTTGTGCTGGGCGGCTTTGTGTTCGGCTGGGCCAAGCCCGTACCGGTTGATATGCGAAATTTCAAACAACCATTTAAAGATATGGCACTGGTCGCCGCTGCCGGGCCAATATCAAATCTGTTAATGGCCTGTTTCTGGACACTGATAATGGCTATCGCCATTAACTGGCTGACGCCCGACCAGTGGATTAAAAGGCCGCTGGCAATGATGTCGCAAGCCGGCGTGGTGATTAATTTAATACTGATGGTGCTGAATCTGTTGCCACTGCTGCCGCTCGATGGTGGCCGCGTGGTGACGGGTTTGCTATCACCGCGGGCGGCCATGACATTTATGAAAATCGAGCCGTATGGCATGATTATTCTATTATTGCTGTTGTTTAGCGGCATATTAGGTAAAATTCTGGGTCCTGTTGTCGGGCAGTTGCAGTCGATTGTTTATACCATTGTTGGAATATAAGCGACACAGCGCCATTACAGGCTTTTTTGGTCATTAGAGGGTAACAATGAATACCGTTTCTGTTCAACATCAACGCGTATTATCAGGTATGCGTCCTACCGGTTTATTGCATTTAGGACACTACCACGGGGTTTTGAAAAACTGGGTTAATTTGCAGCATGAATTCGAGTGCTTTTTCTTTGTCGCAGACTGGCATGCCTTAACCACAGAGTATGAAAACCCTGGCATCATTTCTGAAAGTACGAACGATATGGTGATTGACTGGTTAGCGGCGGGTGTTAGCCCTGGCTCTTCAAAGATTTTTGTCCAATCACGAGTCCCTGAACACGCCGAACTGCATTTATTATTATCCATGATCACGCCACTGGGCTGGCTTGAGCGCGTACCGACATTCAAAGATCAGCAGCTGAAATTAAAAGAGAAAGACTTAGCAACCTATGGCTTTCTTGGTTACCCGTTACTGCAAAGTGCCGACATCCTGGTATACAAAGCCGGTCAGGTGCCGGTTGGTGAAGATCAGGTGGCCCACGTTGAATTAACGCGTGAAGTGGCAAGGCGTTTTAATCACCTGTATGGCCGTGAAATTGGTTTTGAAGAAAAAGCTGAAGCGGCTGTCTCCAAGATGGGTAAGAAAAATGCCAAAATGTACCGTGAATATCGTAAAAGCTATCAGGAACAAGGTGATGCACATGCGCTTGAAGTAGCCCGCGCCTTGCTGGAGTCACAACAGAATATTTCAATTGGCGATAAAGAGCGGCTGTTCGGTTATCTTGAAGGTTCCGGTAAAATCATATTGCCTGAACCACAGGCGTTGTTAACCAAGTCATCTAAAATGCCGGGACTTGACGGTCAGAAAATGTCGAAGTCTTATCGCAATACCATTGCGCTGCGTGATTCTGCCGATGACATCATGAAAAAAATGCGCACTATGCCAACAGATACCGCACGTGTCCGGCGGACGGATCCGGGTGATCCGCAAAATTGTCCTGTCTGGCAATTCCATGTGGTGTATTCGGATGAAGCAACCTGCGAGTGGGTGCAGGAAGGTTGCAAGAGTGCTGACATCGGTTGTGTTGAATGTAAACAACCGGTGATTGATGCGGTGATTGCAGAACTAAAGCCCATTCAGGAACGGGCCAAAGAATACATTGAAGATCCAAACGCGGTAAAAGCCATTATAGATGAGGGCTGCGAAGCGGCACGTGATGTCGCTAAAGATACGATGGAAGAAGTTCGTAAGGCGATGGGGCTGGGATAACTTGAGCACTAACGAGAAAAAACTGCAGGCAGGCTTGCAGCCTAGTCAGGATGAAATGCCGTTTGCTCTGGTTCAGGGGGAGCCGTTAACGGTTCTGCCCAAAGACTTATATATTCCACCTGACGCACTGGAAATCTTTCTCGAAGCATTTGAAGGCCCGCTGGATTTATTGTTGTACCTGATTAAGCGTCAGAACATGGATGTGTTAACCGTGTCGATTGCTGACATTACAGAACAGTACATGCAGTATATTCATTTAATGTCAGCGATCAGGCTGGAATTAGCGGCAGAATACCTTGTGATGGCCGCCATGCTGGCGGAAATTAAATCACGTATGCTGCTGCCGCGGGTTGATGAAGAGGAAGATGAAGAAGATCCAAGGGCTGAGCTGGTTCGTCGTTTACAGGAATATGAACGCTTCCGTCAGGCCGCTGAAGATATCGATCAGCTACCGCGCATGAACCGTGATACCTATGAAATAAAGGTGGAACTACCGGATTTAAAACAGGATAAACCGCTGCCTGAGATTGATTTACGGGAACTGTTACTGGCCTTTCAGGATGTCCTTAAACGTGCCGAAATGAGTTCTCATCATCATATATCACGTGAGCCAATCTCTGTGCGTGAACGTATGAGCATCGTGTTATCTAAGTTATCCAGCAGTGAATTTACTGAATACACTTCGCTGTTTAATGTGCAGGAAGGTCGCCGGGGGCTGGTTGTTACCTTCCTTGCCATACTTGAACTGGTGAAAGAGCAGCTAATCGATATGATTCAGGCTGAACCCTATGCACCAATTCATGTTAAAGCCATTTCGACGGCCAGTAGTGATGAACATATTCTTGAAGAAGAGAGTGATAGCGATGCGGATGCAACCGATGACTCTTATGAAACAGACAGTGATCCTGACACTTCTTCTCAATAGGTAAGGTAATGGATAAAATTAAATTAAAAAATATTATTGAGGCTATTTTATTGGCTTCCGACCGGATACTGAGTCTGAGTCAGATTGAAAAAATGCTGACGGAAAAAAAGCCACCGGCTCATAATAAATCATCAGCAGACGAGCTGGCTGACGAGTCAGCAGTAGAGGTCGCGCTGGCGGCGAATGATGAAGCGGCTGTCGACGCAGAAGCAGAGACAGAAACAGAAGCACTTAGTGAAGAGCATAACGAAGCCGAAGTTATCGATGAGCCAGAGTCAGTCAACCTGAAAAACTCGATAAAAGAAATTATTGAGAATCTGCAGCAGGATTACACAGGCCGTGCGATGGAGCTGAAAGAAGTGGCTTCGGGCTATCGTTTTCAGGTACGGCAGGAATATGCCGATAATGTCTCAAAGCTATGGGAAGAGCGACCGGCAAAATACTCACGCGCGTTACTCGAAACATTGGTGTTAATCGCCTATCGCCAGCCGATTACCCGCGGTGAGATAGAAGCGATACGCGGCGTCAGTGTCAGCAGCCATATCATCAAGACCCTTGTAGAGCGGGAATGGGTACGTGTCATCGGTCATCGTGATGTACCGGGGAAACCTTCTATTTACGGCTCAACAAAAGAATTTCTGGATTACTTTAATCTGAAATCGCTGGATGAACTGCCATCGCTGGCAGAGATCAGTGATCTGGATAAAATTGCACCTGAATTAGCCCTGAATGAAAAAGCCGATGAACTGCAAGCAGCTTTAAAAGAAGCGGCTACGACAGCGGAAATGGTTGCTGAAACAGCGCAAAGCAGACGAAAGATTCAGGTTAGAAGAATGCGACGTGTGCGACGACTGAATCTGACGAATGTTGAGAACGTGGAAAGCGATCAAATGTCAGCCTTGAATGAAAAGGCAGGAGAACCCGATGCTGCTTTAAAAGAGCCGGAAACAGCCGAAATCAGCGGTAAAATTCAGGTCAGAAGAATGAGGCGTATGCGACGCAATAACCTGATGAGTGCTGCAAACGCACAAAGCGATCAAAGCGAAAGTAATGATACCACCACTAGTCAGGTAAACGAGCAGGACGAAGTAGAACTGAGTTAAAATATCATCTGACTGGTTGTTTTTTGATCAGTTTGTGACTATAAATTAACTAATGTATCTCTCTTCTGGAGCATGCTATGGGTATATTGGCAGTACAAAACAGCGCTGTGATGGGTATTCAACAAGGCCTGACTAATTTACGTCGAAATGCGGCTGAAATAGCGAGCGCCGACCAGCTGAATAAAGCCGGTAGTGAAACCGATCTGGCGGGTTCCGTGGTGGGCTTAAAACAAGCTGAAGTGCAGGTTCAGGCCAATGCTAAAGTTGTTTCAGCGGTTGATGATGTATTGGGGACATTGCTCGATACTCAGGCATAAACTCTCTAAATTTTTTATTTTAACAATGGTTGTGAATGGTGGAAATTATATCGCAACAATACCTGAACACCTCTCGCGGGGTTGAAACCTCAAGCCCTGCTTCGGTTAATGTAAACCTAAGCAAACCTCAATCTACAGCTGACAACTTTAACTCAGAAGAAGCAACACCTGAGCAAAAAAGAGAACAGCGTCAATACGAGCAATCAGTCGCTCAACAATTGCAGAAATTACAAAGCCGGGACCGCGAAGTACGTGCGCATGAGGCCGCTCACGTGGCAGCCGGTGGACGATATGTTTCGGCCGGACCAAGCTATACGTATCAGCGTGGCCCCAACGGGCGCTTTTATGCAATTGGCGGAGAAGTGCAAATTGATGTGTCAGCAATTCCCTCTAATCCTGAAGCAACTCTAACAAAAGCAGAGGTGGTGCAAAGGGCGGCTTTAGCACCGGCACAGCCGTCTCCTCAGGATCTGCGGGTGGCATCGAATGCCGCCAGCTTAGCCTCAAGAGCCAGAGTTGAAATTGCGATTCAGCAAAGAGAGTTACAACAGGCGCAAGCGCAACAGAGAGAAAAGAGCGGGGCCGATAACAGCGATAATGGAGCCGATATAACGAGTACAAATACTTCGTCTGTCACATCGGGCTATAGTACAGCGAGTCTGGCAGCACCGGCAGATGAAGTGTTTGATATAGTGGCGTAAAGCGCTCTAGTTTTTCATTGTTGCAGCGACTTCATAGCTTTCATCGTCAGTTAAATGACACCTGATCACTTCAATGGTTGCGTGTAACGGAGGTGTTAAATTGCTGCCGGCTTTTACGATGATATTGACTTCAGTACCCATAGCAATCGCGTGATCGGTATGGAAAAGAATGCCATCACCACTGATGTTTTTCACATGACCAGTGCGTGTTTCTGCATGACCACTTTCCGTGTATTCAAGCTGGCACTCTACTGGCATCCGGTAAAAGCTGCGTTTTTCTGCGAAATCATGCTTCATGGATTGATCCTATCAATATACGTATACTGATTTATATAGGTTATGCATGACAATAACTCAATAGAACCACAATGGATAGATTAAGGTGTTATTTTTCCAGCAGCCGCGGGATTAACATCGCCAGGTTACAGGGTGATGTGCGGTGATCCAGCTGTTCTTTGATAATGGAATCCCAGCCTGTTCTACAGGCACCTGATGAACCGGGCAGACAGAAAATATAAGTTCCGTTTGCGACCCCGGCAATGGCACGGGATTGTAATGCCGAGGTTTTGATTTCGTTATAGGAGATCATGCGAAACATTTCGCCAAAACCTTCAATTTCTTTATCCAGTAATGGCTGAACCGCTTCCGGGGTACCATCCCGGCCGGTTACACCAGTACCGCCTGTGGTGACGACAGCATGGATCTCGGGATCTGCAATCCAGCCTGAGATAGCAGCTCTTATCTGATAGATATCATCGGTTACAATTTTTTTACTCAAAACCTTATGTTCGGCGGCAATGGCGCGTTCCACCAGTGCTTTTCCAGATGTGTCATCGTCTTCTGTGCGGCTGTCAGAAATGGTTAAAACAGCTAAATTCAAAGAAATAAACTCACGATTGTTAGACATATCTGATACCTGTTAATAAATCAGTTAAAATAAGGGAGGTACATATTAAACCAGGTTCGGATGAGTACCAATATTTTGTCTTATTATATCGTGTCGCTGACACGTTCAGGTGTTTAGGTTTTTATGGAAACAGAAAGAATTCAAAAAGCTCTTGCCCGTATGGGTCTGGGATCACGAAGAGAAGTTGAGCGATGGATTGAAGAAGGGCTTATTCGTGTTAATGGTAATGTGGCGACACTGGGTCAGTCGGTAAAAGAGGGTGACAAGGTCAGCTACAAAACCAAGAAGATAGAAATAAAATCCGCTGATAAACTGCGAACCAGAGTACTGGCGTATCATAAACCGGAAGGTGAGGTGACTTCGCGCAAAGACGAAGAGGGCAGAAAAACCGTATTTGATTCTCTGCCGCGTCTGCAAGCGGCCCGCTGGGTGGCTATTGGCCGTCTTGATATGAATACCACCGGTTTATTATTATTTACCAATGACGGTGAACTGGCTAATCGTCTGATGCACCCTTCACATGAAATAGAGCGAGAATATGCGGTCAGAATTCTGGGTGAAGTGAGTAATGAAATACTGCATGAACTGCATACCGGTGTCTTACTGGAAGATGGCATGGCACACTTTGATACCATTGTTGATGCGGGCGGGCAAGGTGCCAATCACTGGTATCACGTTACCCTGAAAGAAGGCCGCACCCGTGAAGTGCGTCGTTTATGGGAGCATTTTGGTTTTAAAGTTAGCCGGCTGATTCGGGTTCGTTACGGAGACATAGAATTATCCCGCGCCATTCGTCAGGGTAATTTTAAAGAGCTGACGGATACCGAGGTGACGAAACTGTCTGCCAGTGTGGGTTTAACCAGAGTTAATAAAGACAAGATTGATGAACAAAGGCGGCAGAAATACACTTCTGCCACACCCAAGAAGAATCTCGGTAAATTCGGTAACAAGAAACGCTAAAAATAAATACTGGAGTATTAGAGCAATGAAAACACTATATTTCCTCGTCATCTGTTTTTTACTGGCAGCCTCAGCGGTTTCTGCAAAAGAAGAAGGAGAGCTTGGCGAGGGTATGGTTAACCCCGGTTATCATGAAAAGCCGGAATGGTTTAAAAACTCCTTTCTTGATCTGAACGAAGACATTGCCGAAGCCTCTGAGGCTGGGAAAAAATTAATCGTATTTTTCTATCAGGACGGCTGTCCGTACTGTAAAAAGCTACTGGATGATAATTTCTCACAGAAAGCGATTGCTGATAAAACCAGAAAATACTTTGATCTGGTTGCTGTCAATATGTGGGGCGATAAAGAATTGACACTGGGTGATAAAACCTATACAGAAAAAACCTTTGCCGAAACGGCCAGTGTTATGTATACCCCGACCATTTTATTTTTTGATGACAAAGGCCGCGTGATACTGAGAATGAATGGTTATTACCATCCTACAAAATTTAATGCTGCACTAGACTATGTCGGTTTAAATAAGTACAAAACAGAAAAGTTCAGCGAGTATATGGCAGGTGTTTCCACACCCGCATCAAGTGGCAAACTACACGGTGCTATAACGACCCTGAGCCGGCCATATAATTTAAAGAAAGCCTTAAGCGGCAGTAAGCCTGTTGTTATCATGTTTGAACAGAAGCAATGTCCGGACTGTGATGAGCTGCATCTTGATGTTCTGCAAAAGCAAGAAAGTATCGACCTGCTTAAATCATACGAAGTAGCCGTATTTGATATGTGGAGTGATGAGGTCATCATTACCCCTGCTGGTCAAAAAACAACGATCTCGTTATGGGCAAAGCAGCTGAATATTCAGTATGCGCCCAGCCTGGTTTTTTTTGATAAAAAAGACAAGGATGTATTTCGTATAGAAGGCTACCTGAAATCCTTTCATGTACAGTCAGTGCTTGATTATGTTGCACAGTCAGCCTACAAAAAAGAAAAAAACTTTCAGCGCTGGATAGACAAGCGCGCGCATAAATTGCGTGAACAGGGTATTGAAGTAGACCTGATGAAATAAATACGTCTGCCGGCAGCGTATTCTTAATTATTTACCACTTGCTCTGAAGATGAATCGTTGCAGTGTCAGCGACTGAGCTTTCATGTAAATTATTAGCGTTATAAAACTTTCCCGTCACAGACCGCGACAATTAGTCGCGCGTCAATCTGTCACTTCTGCCTTTGTCTGGTTTCACCTAGAATCGTCTGATATTCCCATTTTGAGAATGTAAAAATATAGGCGGGTCTTCCATTGATCAATAAGAATTCTGTTTTTCGTAAATCATTAACGATTGCTGTACTACTGGCACTGTCTATGTCGACGACTGTTTGCGTTGCTGCCGGGACTGATACGGATATTCCGTCGCCAGAAATGGATGAGCTGGTTGTCTGGGGCGAACAAAAAGAAAGTGAGCAGGCCGGTTACACAAGCCCGGTCAGTAGCTTGAATCAGGATGATTTAAAAAGTATCAATATGGCTACAACGGAAGATGCGGTGAAATATGAACCCAGTATTGTTATTCGTCGCCGCTTTATTGGTGATTCTAACGGCACGCTGGGCCTGCGTGGTTCAAATATGTTTCAGACCTCACGCTCAATGGTTTTTGCCGATGGCGTACCGTTACATTATTTACTGCAGTCACGCTGGAACGGAGCACCACGCTGGACCATGGTGTCGTCCAGTGAAATTGCGAAAGTGGATGTCGTATACGGCCCATTCTCTGCAGAGTATGGCGGCAACGCCATGGGTGGTGTTGTCTTGATTGAAACCAAAATTCCACAGAAACAGGAATTTCATTTTGATGGCATGATGTTCTCACAAAGTTTTGCTGACTACGGTTTTGATGACACAGTGAATGGTTATAAAGGCTTTATGTCTTATGGCGACAAGATCGGTGATCTGAGTCTGTATATGTCGTTTAATCATCTCGATAATGAATCGCAACCGCAGATATTCAGAGACAGTGGCTTCGGTGGTGCACCAATAACAACGGTCACTGGTGGTATTTTAGGCAATAACTCAGTTGGCACTAACCGAATGTTTTATGGCGACACGGGTGTGGTCGATACCGTAACGGATAATTACAAAGTGAAATTGGGTTATGACTTTGCTAACTGGTCTGCATTACTGAATCTGGCGTTTGAAGATCGTAACTCTAACAATATTGGAAACTCCTATGTACAAGACGGTTCAGGTAATACTGTCTGGAGCGGCACGGTTGATCAGGCTGGTGATATCTTTACGATTAAGGGCAGCAATATTGGTGAGACTGTACAAGAGCGTAACAGCTTGAATGCAGGATTGCGACTTAGAGGCGACCTGAGCGACTCAACCCAAATGGAAGTGAATCTGAGTTCCTTTGATGTGGCAAAGGATGAAACACGCTCGTCTTTACTCAACCCAAATGATCCCTTATATACGGCTGCCGGAAAAATCACCGACTTCGGTGATACCGGCTGGCAAACGGCTGAAGCTAAATGGACGATAGACGATGCGGGCGTGGACGGTTTGACAGTGATTGCCGGTGTGCGCCATGAGGCTTATAAACTCAGTCTTAATGTTTATGATTCGTCTGATTATGCTGCAGGTAGTAAGGGTGCATTACTTGATAGCAGTGGTGGCGAAACCAGTCTTACCGCGGCTTTTACCCAGCTTAACTGGGCACTTAATGAACGTTGGGATACCTCGTTTGGCCTGCGTTATGAATCATGGGAAAGTAGTAATGGTTACTACGATCAGGATGGTAGTGCGGTAACAGATCTGGTCTATACACCATCGCGTTCGGAAGAGCAGGTCTCGCCAAAATTCTCGCTCGGTCATAAACCGGCAGATGACTGGATTGTACGCTACTCTCTGGCAAAGGCTTATCGATTCCCGATTGTTGAAGAGCTTTATAGTCAGTACGAAGCCTACTCTGCAAAGAGTCTGGCCAATCCTGATCTTAATCCGGAAAATGGTTTACACCACAACCTCATGCTTGAGCATGGTCTGGATAATGGTTACCTGCGCGTCAATCTGTACAGTGAAAACATCAAAGATGTCATTGAGTCACAGACCGATACCAGTGGCCCTGTTGATGTCAGAACGTTTGTCCCGGTGGATGAAGTGAGAACAACAGGGCTTGAGTTTATTGCCAATGTCAGAAAAGTACTGATTGATGATCTGGATATTCGTTTCAATGTGGCTTACACCGATTCTGAAATTATCAGTAATGCAGCAGACCCGACAATTATCGGCAACCGTTTTCCTCGCATGCCGGAGTGGCGCAGTAACCTGCTGGCTACCTATCATATTTCAGCGCTATGGAATCTGAGTGGTAGTTTGCAATATGCCAGTAACAGTTTTGGCCGGCTGGATAATACCGACACGGAAGAGAATGTTTATGGTGCACAGGATAGTTACACTCGTCTGGGTATGAAAACAAGCTATCGTATCAATAAGCAGTCCAGTATTGCCTTTGGTATCGATAACATCACAGATGAAGTGGCTTACGTGGCACACCCGTGGCCGGGCCGTACGGTTTATGTAACCGCCTCGTTTGATATGTAAAAAACTGAACGAAAGGTCAGTACTTATCATAGCGATCAGGCAGAAATGAGACTGCTCAAATATGCATAAGTACTGGTGTATTCAGCCAATGGTTTAAGCCGACAATGATGATGCGAAGCAGTGCCAGCAACAGAGGTCTAAATAACAGCCCGGACTCACAGCACGCAGAGCATGATGCTCAGATAAAAGTGATGACGTTAAAGCCTGATAGCAGACAGGCACAGGTGCAGGCTTTAAGCGTAGCACCGGTGATCATCGTGCTGGCAATCGTGACGGCTCTGCATGCAGGTTTATTGGTTTTAATATTGCCTTCATCCTCTGTACAGCAAGCCACAGTCAGTCTTCCTGTTATTGCCGGTGTTTTAATTCAGGCACCGTCAAGCGAGATTGTGAAAACGCCAAAGAAAAAAGCAGCTCCAGCACACATACCTAAAGCAAAGCGCATACCTGCGGCGAAAAAAACGATAACACGCCCGCCGCCTGCTAAGAAGCCAGCAGTATCTGAGGTTCAGCAAACGACCAATGTGGCTGAAGAGGCTGTCGAAGCCGAACAGCAACCGGCAGCGCTTGTTGCACCACGCATAGATGCAACGCGACAGAGTAATCCGGCTCCGGTTTATCCGCGTGCATCACTGCGTCGGCATGAGCAGGGAAAGGTTATCTTGCAAGTGCTGATTCTGAGCGATGGCTCTGTTGGCAAAGTTCAGATAAAACAAAGCAGTGGTTTCAAGCGACTGGACCGTTCTGCCATCAAAGCGGTAAAGCGCTGGCGCTATGTACCGGCACAACAGGGCGAGCAAGCAGTGGAATACTGGTATCAGCAGCCAATAGTGTTTTCATTGCGGCAATGAAAAAATTATTTAAACCCGGAAAAATTACTTAACCAAAGGACTCAAACTATGCAGGATAACCCTTATGGCATTGATGCACTGTGGCTACAGGGAGATGTGGTCATTAAGAGTGTCGCCATTATTTTGCTGATTATGTCGCTGGCCTCATGGTCAGTGATTCTGCTGCGCGGCTGGCGTTTGTGGTGTTTGCGCAAGTCGCCGCAAAAACTGAGTGCATTCTGGCAGACACAGAATTTTATGCAGGCATTACAACAGCTTTCTCCCGCCGATAGCGCTGATCCGTTTCGCCGGCTGGCGGCCGAAGGCAAGTCTGCAATAGAACATCACCGGCAACACAAAGATAAGTTACAGGCTGATTTTCCACCGGCAGAGTGGTTAAGTTCAGGTCTGCGTGATGCGATTGAAATCAGTACCGCTGAGCTGCAACGTGGTTTATCAATTCTGGCATCGGTAGGAGCAACGGCTCCGTTCATCGGTCTTTTTGGTACGGTATGGGGGATCTATCATGCACTGGTGAGCATCGGTGTTTCCGGTCAGGCCAGTATTGATAAAGTAGCCGGACCGGTGGGTGAGGCACTGATCATGACGGCACTGGGTCTGGCGGTCGCGATTCCTGCTGTGCTGGGTTACAACGCACTGGTTCGGGGTAACAAACGCGTGCTGGCACAGCTCAGCCATTTTGCCCGGCAGTTGCATGTTTATTTTCTTACCGGCGCACCGCCGGCTCAGCATGTAGCGGCTAAAATTCATACTATCAGTGAAAACAAGAGAGCAGAAAATGTCGTTTGATAATGCTTATGAAAATAACGATGAGGTGATGAGTGAAATCAATATGACACCACTGGTTGATGTGATGCTGGTGCTGTTAATTATTTTTATTATCGCCATGCCATTGTTAAATGATGCCATCAAAATTGATTTACCCAAAGCCGATAATCAGGCCAGTAAGATTAGCCCTGAAACCATCAGCCTGAGTGTCAATCAGAGCGGCCAGGTTTTCTGGAACAAACAACTAATGACACAGGACGCACTGCAACAGCGACTAAAGATAGCTGCGCAGCAGCAACCACAGCCAGAAGTTCACTTACGCGGCGATCGTCATGTTGAATATGAATACGTGATCAGCGTGATGACGGCCGTGCGTCATGCAGGTATACAGAAACTGGGTTTTGTGACAGAACCCGCAGGCAGTAATAAATAATGTACAGGCAGGTTTTTATGAGAAAACAAAAATCATTCCGTCAGCTGATCGGGTTATTGTTTAGCGCCATTGCACTCGTCATGCCAGTACAGGTTCAAAGTGCTGAGCACAAGCATGCTACGCATGGCGTGCCAATCCCCGGCGCCTGTGCCAAAGCAGATACTCCGGCCTCATTGCAATGCGCCCGCGGCGTCAGCTCAGTGTTTGATAGTAAAGGCCGGCTATGGCTGGCCTGGGCTTTTGGCGGGCATGTTTACGTTAATTTTTCAGATGACAAGGGTAAAACCTATAGTTCACCGGTGGCTATCAATAGAACACCAGAAGCCGTTGCTGCCAAGGCTGAAAGCCCTATAAAAATTCTTGTCGACCGGCAGGGCCGTATATTTATTAGCTGGACGATGAAGCTGGCCAAACGTTTCAGCGGGCATATTCGTTTTAGCCGCTCAGTGGATGGAGGTGAAAACTTTTCTGCACCGCTGACGGTTAATGATCATCTTGAGGTAACCAGTCACCGATTTCAGTCGATGGCAATTAATGAGGCAGGTGATATTTTTATCGCCTGGCTGGATAAACGTGATCTGCTAGCGGCCATAAGAAGCGATAAGCCTTACACCGGTGCGGCGGTTTATTATGCGTATTCCGATAATCATGGTCAGTCATTTCACCCCAATATCAAGGTCATTGACAGTAGTTGCGAATGTTGTCGCACAGCAATGGCAATGGATAAAGATGGTTTACCGGTGATTTTATGGCGACATGTTTTTGATAAAAATACGCGTGATCACGCACTGGCAAAACTGCTGGCTAATGATCGTGTCGGTAAAGTCAGACGCGCAAGCTTTGATAACTGGCAGGTGGATGGTTGTCCGCATCATGGGCCGAGTATTTCCAGTAGTGATGAGGGTTACTACCACTTAACATGGTTTAATAATGCACCCGAGCGTCATGGGTTGTTTTACGCATACAGCAAAGATCAGGGAAAAACATTTTCAAGTGCAATCAGCGTGGGTAATTACAAGGCTGCGGCAAGTCACCCGCAGGTAATTACGGCCGGTGAAACGGTTTATTTATTATGGAAAGAGTTTGATGGTAAACAATCGAGCCTGATCACCATGCAGTCTGTTGATAAAGGTAAAAACTGGTCGGAAGCAGAACAACTGTTGCAAACAACAGCGACAAATGAACACCCGTTATTGCTCCGTGATGAGCAGCGGGTTTATGCTGCCTGGCAGCGTACTGGTGAAGACTATCATTTAATTCCGCTGAGGAAATAAGCATGAAAATCTTAGCCTTGACGACTGTGCTATGGCTGTTATCCGTCAGTGCGTTTGCAGGACCACAGATCAGAAGCTTCAGCAGTGGCAGCTACCAGCAGATTGTTAGTCACCAGCAACAGGTATTTGTGATGGTGTTCTGGTCGCTTGATTGTCCGCCTTGTTATAAAGAGCTTGAAATGCTGGGACGCTTTAGTAAGCAGTATCCGGCAATTAAACTGGTGCTTGTATCGACAGATATATCAGTATCTAAAAACGAGATACTGGCTGTTTTAACAAAGTATCAGCTGGAAAACACAGAGTCATGGGTGTTCACTGGCAACTCAGAAGAACGTCTGCGTTTTGAAATTGATGTGACCTGGTATGGAGAATTGCCACGTAGTTACCTTATTAAGCACTCAGAGCAAATACAGGTTGTCAGCGGGGTACTTGAGGAAGCAAAATTAATAAAAATGCTGAGTGATTATCAGTAGTTTATAAACAACTATCGTGGCTGCACTATAATCTTTGTTTTAAAAAAAAGTGGAGATAAGAAAGTTATCCAGATGAGGGCTTACTTATCTCCACGAATGAACGCATGTCAGTACGTGTTTAAAGAATAATACGTTTGTCATAGCAGGGGAATGTGGCACAGTGTCGCGTGACAAATTGTCGCAGCAGAGGGCGCTGTTGATATGCTAAACTTAGACGATGTCAGAATCCGTTAACTACTTTCATTTAAACCGTCTGTTCGTATTACGCAATATTGCGATTGCCGGTCAGTTCATTGCTATATTGATCGCGCAATACCTGCTTGATATTTCACTGCCATTGATTGCAATCAGCCTGATTATTTTACAAATAACGTTATTTAATATTTTTGTCTGGGTACGTCTGCAGCAGTCAAAACCGGTTTCTGAAAATGAAATCTTCATCCACCTTACGATTGATGTACTTGCGCTTGCGCTGCTGTTGTACTTTACCGGCGGTGCAACCAATCCCTTTGTGTTGCTGTTCCTGTTTCCATTAACCATTTCAGTGACGATACTGTCGATAAGGCTGGCCTGGCTGTTAGCGATATTAACCGTCATCAGCTACAGCGTTTTGATGTTTAATTATCAGGCCCTGCCTGTCGGCCATAATATGACTCATGATATGAGCAGTATGGCTAACAACATGGATCACAGTATGCACGGTCAGGCGGCAGACACAGAGTACAACCTGCACCTGATGGGGATGTGGCTGGCTTTTATTCTCAATGCCGGACTGATTACTTATTATGTTTACGGTATGGGCAGTACATTACGACGCCAGCAAAAACAGTTGTCGTTAGCACGAGAGCAGTCTATTCGTGATGAACAATTAGTGGTGCTTGGTACATTAGCAGCCAGTACAGCGCATGAACTTGGAACACCACTGGGTACCATGTCTTTGCTGGTGAGTGAACTGGAAGCTGAAATTGTCGATAAGAATGCGCAAATAAATAAAGATTTAGGCAATCTGAAAGAGCAAATCAGCCGTTGTAAATTATCATTATCGGATCTGTCCGCATCAGTCGGTGCCACATCAGACTTATACGGTGGTGTTATCGAAAATGCCGGCAGTTATTTGTGCCGGTTGTATGATGAAATTACTCTAATCAGGCCGGAATCGGTCATACATTATGACTGCCATGAGTTAGCTCAAAACAGTCAGTTATACACAGACCGGACTTTAAGTTTGTCACTGATTAACGTGCTCGAAAATGCCATTGATGTGTCACCGGATTTTATACAGTGGACAGTAAAGTCCGATAATAACTTTATTACTTTAGAAATCCTGGACCAGGGGCCGGGATTATCAGACACTGCACTGGAAATGATCGGACAGCAGCCCTATAGTGAAAAAGAACTGGGTCTTGGACTGGGTTTATATCTGGCTTATGCCGCGATCAGGCGCAGAGGCGGAACAATCAATCAAAGCAACAGAAGTACTAAGGGTAGCCGGACAGTGGTGACATTGCCACTCTATGATGCTGGTTAAGCAATGATGAATGAGATAAATAAATTATTATTAATTGACGATGATGCGGCTTTTTGTGAGGTGTTGTCACGCGCTTTACAAAGACATGATTACACCGTCACCGTGTCGCAATCGGTTACTGATGCCAGTGAAAAAATTAAAGATGCTTTATTTGACTATGCGGTGGTTGATTTACGTATTGGCCAGGAGTCTGGTCTGAGCATGGTTAAACAGCTGATAGCAGTACAGCCGGATATTAAGATTGTCGTGCTGACAGGTTATGCCAGTATTGCAACAGCGGTTGAGGCTATTAAACTTGGTGCAAAACAATATCTAACCAAACCTGCAGATGTAGGAGAAATCATAGAGGGTTTTGGAAAAGCAGAAGGTGATGTGTGTGTGGAACCTGCAGTAAATCCGATGTCAGTGAAACGTCTTGAATGGGAACACCTGCAAAAGGTTTTGCAGGAACATCATGGTAATATATCAGCCGCTGCCAGAGCAATGGATATGCACCGCCGGACCTTACAAAGAAAGCTGCAAAAAAAACCGGTTAAACATTAGTCGCTGAAAAACAATCGTATAACTCCGGCAGACCGTCAAAAAATTCGACCTTTCCCGTTTCCAGTGAATATTCTGCACCGACGATTAATAAGTCTTCTTTCGCACTCAGGTTTTCCAGAATAGCTGAACCATGGCGCAGCTGATTCGCCGATGCCCGCACATTGGCTCGCATAGACTGCTCAACGAGAGCCACATCATCGTTCCATAATTCAGTGGGTTTAAATGCTTCAACCGAGGGCCGGATCCGCTCAACAATGGATTTAATATTTAACGACTGCTCGCTGTCAGGGCGTTTTAATTCTTCAACGGTGGCGGATACTGCACCGCATTGTGAGTGTCCTAATACCACAACCAGACGCGTTTTAAATTTTGCTGCAGCAAACTCAACACTGCCAATTTGTGACGGCGCAACAATATTCCCGGCGACTCGTATGACAAATAAATCTCCCAGCCCCTGATCAAAAACAATTTCTGCCGGTACACGAGAATCGGAACAGCCTAATATGATTGCAAAAGGTTCCTGGCCTTCAGTGAGTGTTGCACGCTTTGCATGTGTCATCATTGTTTCTACTGAACGCAGGCCATTTACAAAACGTGAATTACCTTCCTGTAAGCGCTTTAATGCACTGACTGCATCAATCATATATATAGACCGGGTGCTGGGGTTAAAGTACCCCGTTTTAAGTGAGCGGCCCGCAATAGCGCTTACGGGCCGGCTGTTTTATATTGTATAGCTGGTGATAATGACTGCAACAGACAGCATAACGACTGCCGTTGTGAAAAAAATCATATATCGTTTATTGGCAGGCGTTATATGATCAATCTGTTTTACACAAATCTGTGGTGCAGATTTTTTATCTTCAGACATGGGTTAATCCTCCGGGTTGTTTTTTACAATTTTAGTCTTCGCTATTCATAACACCCAGCAGATGTAATAAGCTGGTCAGCAGATTGAAAATAGAAACATACAGGGTCACCGTTGCCATGATGTAATTGGTTTCACCGCCATGAATGATATCGCTGGTCTGGTACAGAATAAGTCCGGACATAAGCAGCACAAACATCGAAGACACGACTAACGATAATGCCGCTACTTCAAAAAGCATCGCGCCGAGTCCGGCAACAAACGCTACCAGAATACCTGCCATTAAAAAGCCGCCCATAAAGCTGAAGTCCTTGCGGCTAACCAGTGCATAGGCCGATAACGACAGAAAGATAAGAGCGGTAGTGCCCATGGCGGTCATAACTGTTTCAGCGCCATTAGACATACTCAGATAGCTGTTGAGGATAGGACCCAGTGTGTATCCCATAAAGCCCGTCAGGGCAAATACAAAGGCAATACCCAGACCACTATCACGAAACTTTGAGGTGGCGAACAGTAAACCGAAATATCCTCCCAGCGTTAGCAGTATGCCAGGGTGTGGTAAGTTTAAGCTCATTGAAACTCCGGCTACCAGTGCACTGAACAGTAGCGTCATGGAGAGTAATGAATAAGTGTTTCTGAGTACTTTGTGGCTAGCCAGAACACTGGGTTGCGTTTCGCTGGCTATATTATTCAATGATGTGTTCATTTTGTCTTATCTCTAGTTAATTTATTAATGAATTTTAGTTACTGTTGTTTCATACTCATCAGTGAGTAATGAAAAATCAGGCATGGCTGCTGAGCGGTGATTATCTCGCTGCCGGGATAGCCGGCGTGCAACGGCATAACCTGCACGATCAAATGCGCGGTCGATGGCGACATACATATTTTTCTCGGTGTCTTCGATGACAACGTCACCGAGCTGCGGCAGCACAACCTGAACATGGCAATGCTTATCCTCACCACCGCGTGGCCCATTGATATCTGACAAGCGAACTATTACGCGGCGAATCTGTTCATCTCTGGAGCCAAGAGAAAAGCGTAAACGCTTTTCAATGTGCTTGTGTAAGGCTTTAGTGAGTGAAAAATGACGAGCTTGAATATCGACTTGCATCTTTAATCTCCGCTATTTTTAACTGAAATGACATGGCTAAGATAAGGCCGATTAAGAGTAAGTAAAAGTCGAATATATTTACGATATAGATCGTATTATTCGATGTTATTGGTGTCACTCAGAAGCCTCTGATTTGGCCAGTAACAGTTGCTTGAGTTCTTTAATTTCATCACGTAAAGACAGCACTTCTGCGTGCAGGGTCGTTTCAATATTGTCCTGTGTTTTTTGCAGGTCTTTAACGGTTTCCTTGTGCTCAGCTGCACTGTAGCTTTGCATCGCATTCACAATGATGGCGATAAACAGATTCAGCATGGTGAAAGTGGCGATGAGAATAAAGGGTACAAAAAATGCCCAGGCATAAGGAAAGCTATCCATTACCGGGCGTGCAATGCCCATTGACCAGCTCTCCAGTGTCATGATCTGGAACAGTGTATAGAAGGAATGACCAAGTGTGCCGAACCATTCAGGGTGAGTGTCTGCAAAAAGATTGGTAGCAATAACCGCAAATACGTAATAAAAAACCATTAGCATCAGACCAATTGAACCCAGTCCGGGAATAGCGGCCAACAGTGCGCCGACTACGCGCCGCATCGACGGCACTATTGTCAGCAGGCGTAAGACACGTAGTACCCGTAAAGCTCGTAATACCGCAAACGGGCCAGAGGCCGGAATCAGGGCGATAGTCACCACGGTGAAGTCAAATAAACTCCATGGGTCTCGCCAGAAAGCAAGCCGGTGTACATAAATTCTCAGGGCGATTTCTAACACAAACAGAACGAGTATCAGTTGATCGAGAGCGAGTATGAATGATCCCGCTTCGTTCATCACGGTGGTTGATGTTTCCAGCCCCAATAGAACGGCATTGATCAGGATTAGCGTAATGATCAGATTCTGAACATAGCTGTGCTCTATTATCGACTGCAGACGATTACGTATCATTGCCATCAGTTGCGTGAAACCAGTATCTTTTCAAATGACAGTCCAGTCATCTCATGAATAGTGCGCCACAGGTAATAGATGATGCCCATCATCATCAGCATAGAAGGGATAACGATAACGGGATAACTTAATAGTGTCATCCATGCCAGCTCTTCGTTAAAAGCAGTACTGCCTGTTGGGCTTGTTACAATCCATTTAGCAAGAATGAAATTCATCAATGATGAAAAGAAAAAGGTGCCACTTAGAAGATAAGTAAGTTTTAACAAACGAGCATCAAAGGCAGCGCTATGTCCAAGCTCTTCAAGCCGCTGTTTTATTAACTCGACATTCATAATCGCCGGGTTATAGATCATGGTTCTGATCAGGGGGAAACGGCTAAATGAGGATGCCAATACCGCCATGCCAATCAATCCGGGGATAGTTGCCTCCTTAATTGCCAGCCACTGAGTATCGAGTTGAAGCAGGCCTATGCCACCGGTCAAGATCACGCTAACCATGCCAAGTAGAGCAATAAAATTAAATTTTCTATATTTAATCAGTTCAAAGATGCCCCAGGTTAAAGGAAAAGCCAGGGCAGTGACGAGTGCTCCGCTTGGCCCAAGAGCCTCATCGCCACTGAGTTTCATTAGAACGACAGAAGGAGCAATGATGCTGACCAGTAGATCGATCATAGGTCTGGGTTTGTGGCTAGAAGACTTTATTGCAGATGGGTTTGATGTATTCATTATGATTTACAATGCTTATAGTAAGTGATACCAGCCTATTAATTTTTTGGAGAGCATAACAGGCTGGTATCGGGGCTAGCACGGTTATAGTATGTAAATATGATAAACAATAAAACTCGATTATATTTGTTATATGCATCGGAAATTACGATGTAACGGTATGCTGCTAATTTTTTATCTGTGTATTTTATGAAAATGGGTTTGTTCGGTTTAAAATTAAGAAAAATACGACTATTATTAGGTAATAGATCGTATTTAACGAAGAGATTGTAAGGCATGATTAACTATAAGCACCTTCACTATTTCTGGGTGGTGGCTAATGAAGGCAGTATTGCCCGTGCCAGTGAAAGCCTGCACCTGACGCCTCAGACAATCAGCGGCCAGCTCAGTTTACTGGAAGATAATTTAGGAGAGGCTTTGTTTAATCGTGTAGGGCGTAATCTGGAGCTGACCGAAACAGGCCGGTTAGCGCTGAGTTATGCCAACGAAATTTTCTCACTCGGTGGTGAGCTTGAAGAGGTGTTACATAATGTGCCTGATAACAGGCCATTAGTCTTTAAGGTGGGTGTGGCCGATGTGGTTCCCAAATCCATAGCTTATCGTTTGCTGGCGCCGTCATTGCAGTTAAATGATGCGATACGGATAGTTTGCCGCGAGAACAGTATTGATTCCTTACTCGCTGAACTGGCTTTGCACAAACTGGATCTGGTGATTTCAGACGGACCCATTCCGCAGAATATTAATGTGCGTGGTTATAATCATCAGCTGGGTGAATGTGGTATTAGTTTTTTTGCCATACCTGAACTGGCAGAAACCCTGACTAAAAAATTTCCACAAAGCCTCAAAGGTGCGCCTTTGTTATTGCCGGGTGAAATGACTGTGGTACAAAACCGGTTGTTGAAATGGCTGAATAAACTTCGTATTCATCCGCGTGTTGTTGGTGAATTTGATGACAGCGCATTAATGAAAGCTTTTGGCCAGGCCGGAGCCGGTGTTTTTATTGCACCCACGGCTATTGCCGCAGAGGTTGAAAAGCAATATGGCGTTGTTGTTATCGGTCAGACAGATGAAGTCCAGGAACAGTTCTATGCGATTTCTGTGGAGAGAAAAATTTCTCACCCTGCAGTGGTGGCAATTACAGAAACAGCACGCGAGTGGCTGTTTCGCGATGAAGAAAAAAAACCAGACTAAAAGGTTAACAGGAAAAAATAATGAGTAATCAAAATAAACTAAACACAAAGGAAAAAATAAAAGGAGTTTTCCACGCACCCTGGGAAAAGTCTTTCGATAAAATACTCACGCCTTTTGAAGAGTTTATCCATCAGCAAACCACCAGTGGTTTACTACTGATGAGTATGGCTGTCGTGGCTCTGATACTGGCGAATAGTCCACTGGCATCTGGCTATGCACATTTTATGCATAGTATGGTCAGCCTCGGCGCCGGCAGCTGGAAACTGGAAATGAGCCTGCATCATCTGATTAATGACGGCTTGATGGCTATGTTTTTCTTTGTTGTCGGTCTTGAGTTAAAGCGTGAAATATTAGTCGGCGAGCTGGCAAACCCGCGCAATGCCGTTTTACCTATCGGTGCGGCCATTGGCGGCATGGTGGTGCCGGCGCTGATTTTTCTGGCCATTAACCCGGATGCAGAAGCATCACGCGGCTGGGGAATTCCAATGGCTACCGATATCGCCTTCGCCATTGGCGCACTGGCATTGCTGGCAAGCCGTGTTCCCAAAGCACTCATTACTTTTTTAGTAGCACTGGCCATTGTCGATGACTTAGGCGCGGTTCTGGTCATTGCTATCTTTTATACAGAAACCATTGTCTTCACGCCATTGATGGTAGCGATAGGCCTTTTTGCCTTGTTACTGTTCTTTAATATGAGTGGTATACGTAAAAGCACACCTTATATGATTGTTGGTGTGTTGCTGTGGTATGCCTTACTGCAGTCGGGTGTGCATGCCACGCTGGCCGGTATAATGACAGCATTTAGTATACCGGCTATGCCTAAGTACCGGCCTGAACTGTTCAGTGAACAGGTTAAAGAACTTATGCAAAAGTTTGATGCCAGTCATGAGCCGGGTAAAAGTATCATGACCAATGATAAGTTACGGGCCGTAGTACAGACGCTGGAAAATGGTGTGCACAGTGTCGAAACACCGCTGCAGCGTCTGGAGCATGCCTGGCACATGCCGGTGGCTTATCTTGTTATTCCTATTTTTGCTCTGGCTAATGCTGGCATTCCGCTGCAACTGGATTCACTGGCAGCGACAATGACACATCCGGTGATGCTCGGTGTATCACTGGGCCTGATACTGGGGAAATTTATAGGTATTACAGGTGTTTGCTGGTTACTGCTGAAAATGGGGGTTGCTGTGTTACCTAAAGAGACCCGCTTTATCCAGGTTGCTGGCGTATCATTGCTGGCTGGCATTGGTTTTACCATGTCGATCTTTGTCGCTGAACTGGGCTTCGCTTATCAGGCTGAATATTTACTGATGGCCAAAACGGGTGTGCTTTTTGCTTCTGCTGTGGCCGGCATCGCCGGTTTTATCTGGCTTTATCTGTGCTGTGAAAATAAATCAGATCAGAAGTAATCATTACAGGCAGGCAGTTATAAAAACCTAAAACTGTTCTGTATGAGTGTTCAGCTGCAAGCAGTTGCCTGAAATAGTGCTTTTCATTTTAATCATGGAGAAATGTGAAATGACTGTTAGATAATTTGTATCGTTGGTGCTTCCGGGAAACTTGGAAAATACATGGTGCAACATGCGCTGAACAAAGGTTATCAGGTACAGGTGTGTGCCGTGAAAGCAGTGTGGTTAACTGGATGAGTTTAAAAACAGGATTACAGTCATTGCCGGTGCGACAAATGATCGTCAGGTTATTAAAAAGGCGCTGACAGGCTGTGACGGAGTACTTACCGTGTTAGTGCCCTGGGGTGTCAATGATTACGCCAGTGGTACGCACAGGCAGTGTTTGATTTTGCAAGGCCTGATGCGCGTTTAGTATTTCCCTGTGGCTGCTGGCATATCACTAAAGACGGAAAAGATGTTTATACATGGCAGTTAAAGCTGTTGCTGAAAACATTTGGCTGGCGAAAGTAGTACGTTTTGCAGATATTAATGATCAGGTGGAAGCCTGCAGGCAAATTTCTAGCAGCGATAAAAATGGGCGGTTGTTCGCGCCAGTGATCTTGAAGAAAGGGAAGTCAGGGTTTGCCAGTCTGCGCTGAACATGTTGGCTATACACTACTCAAATCTAATCTTACGCACGAATTGATTTCGTGCTCTTTATGACCAAAACACTGACAAATGATGATCATTTTACAAATGACACCGGCTATTGTAGGTGCCAGATCAGCTTCGGTGTTGTCAGCTAATCAGACTCAATAAAGCCTGCTGACCGCTATTTTATTTCGCAATCATTAACCCGGGCGGTTTAAAAATTTATTTTCAGCCCCCCCCGGTATTGTTGACTGTTTAGTAAAACTAAGCGTTATAAAACTGGTATTATGCGTTACTTGTTAATTTTATTTGCGGAACACACATGACCGATCTGTTTAAAGAAAAAGCCAAAGACTGGGATGCTAACGATATGGTTAAGCAATTGTCCTCTGCCATCGGAGGCAGTATCCTTGATAATGTTGAACTGCATGAGAAAATGCATGTGATGGACTTCGGTGCGGGTACTGGTTTGATTACATCTCAGATAGCACCTTATGTTAATAAAATTACTGCCGTGGATGTTTCGCAGTCCATGCTCGAACAATTAATTGCAAAAGACGGTCTCAAAGATAGGGTCGAAATATTATGTCAGGATATTACTTCGCAGCCTGTTGATACTGAATATGATCTGATTATGAGTGCAATGGCGATGCACCATGTAGAAGATACGGATAACCTGATTAAACAGTTTGCAGCGAACCTTAAAGCCGGTGCCAGCGTGGCATTAGCCGACCTTGACAAAGAAGACGGCAGCTTTCACCCGCAAGGAATTGAAGGTGTTTATCATGACGGTTTTGAGCGGACAGAGCTCCATGCGTTACTTGAAAAATATGGCTTTCAAGACATCCGTTTTGTTACCGCGCATACGGTTAACAAAGCCGAAAAATCTTATCCGGTGTTTCTGTTGCTGGCGACGAAAAAATAATTCAAACCATCAGTACAGCTCAAGTTTTAAAGCCTGAGCTGTTTGTATCCTATAATTAATAACAGTTAATCAATAACGGATCATTTGCGCAGCCCGTGTAGTCTACGGGCTGCGCAGTGCTCAGCTTATGACGTGAGCGGTTTACCGCGTAACTTGCGGAAGAAATTACCCACATCCATGCCGACCGCCAACATGGCAGGTATGGCAAGCAGCGTGACAATGGTTGCAAACAGCAGTCCCCATGAAAGTGCCAGCGCCAGTGGTGAGACAAAGGTATCCATGCCACCCCAGCCATAGGCTGTTGGTAACAGACCCACAATGGTTGTGGTGGCGGTTAGTAACACCGCTCTTAAACGCCTCCGGCCTGCTTCGAGTATGGCTTCGGTCGAACTCATACCGTCTTTAATGGCGCGCTGAATAAATACCAGTAATATCAGCGAGCTGTTAACCACAACACCGGTGAGTGCAATCATGCCTAACATGGCAAAAAATGACAGAGGCATGGGTTTCCAGAAAATCGAATGCAGGTAGAAGCTGAGGATGATACCAATCGCACCAAACGGAATCGCCATCATGACAATAAACGGGTAGGTGAGATTATTAAACTGGATAGCCAGAATAAAGAAAATACCAACCAGGGCAAAAATAAAGGCAATGGCTAAACTAATAACCGATTCTTTATTTTTTTCTTCTTCACCACCAAAGCCAACATCAACTTTTCCAAATGAATCACCAAGCCAGGTTTGCTGATTATTACGTACCAGGGCATTGAGCTTAATGCTGGTAATAATCTTCTCATCAATATCGGCGACCACGTTGACGATGCGTATGCCATCTTTGTGGCGAATAGTGGTCAGGCCACGGCTGGATTCAACCTTTGCAATTTTTTGCAGCGGAATCAGTCCGCCGCGGTTGTTCGGGATCTGCAAGGCCAGTAATTGCTGGTATTCATCTTTGGTGGTTTCAGGAAAACGAATGGTGACATCGACTTCCTCTGTGCCGTGACGTACCGATGAAATAATTAAACCGCCAGATGCCGCACGAATAAGGCTGGATGCATTCGCTAAATTAACTCCGGCATAAGTGGCAAGCTGTCTGTCCATTATCACGTGCAGTTCATCATCGCCGGCCTTAAGGCCGCTGTCGATTGCTGTCACACCGTCAATGGTGTTAAGGTAATCGATCAGTTTTTGCGCGGCGGATTCACTCAGTTTATCGCTGTAACTTGAGATTTCAGCTTCCAGTGCGCGGCCAACAGGCGGACCGGGCTTAATGGCAGAAAATGCAATATCCAGTGACGGGAACTGTGCCGGAATGGTCTGAGATAAATCAAACATTTCTTTCAGCGCATCGTGTTGTGGTCTTGTTACCGCCTGAGTGTAGATAGCCTGTATCTGACCATAACGACTGCCACGCTGAGTAAGCGGGTCACCCTGATCAATAGACACATCCCCGGCTTTAGATAAAGTGGCTTCGACATATTCCATCGTCATTTGCTTTTGCATAGCCGTATTGATTTTACGCAAATAATTTTCCATAGTGTTCAGATCAGTGCCAGGCGGTGCAGTAACGCGTACGATGTACTCGTTCACGCCTGCTGCAGGAAATAACTGGAACGGCAAAGTTTTAGCCAGTGCAAAAGAGCTGATTAAAATCACTACTGAAAGCGTTACGGTTATCCAGCGATGTTTTATGGCAACGCGTAATATGCGGACATAGAAATGCTCTAGTGCAACAATCCACTTGCGTTCAGGCGGGTGCTTGTTCGGGTTAGTCACATGTGCTACATGGCTTGGAAGAATCAGAAATGATTCTAGCCAGGATAAAGTGAGCAGGGTGATGACAACCACGGGAATGGCGTAAATAAATTTTCCAATCACGCCGGACATAAACATCATTGGCAAAAAAGCGGCAATGGTGGTTAATATGGTGGCCGTTACCGGGCCGAATAATTCCCATGCGCCTTTTTTAGCCGCTTCATTTGGCGACAGACCTTTTTCCATATGATAGGTAATGTTCTCGCCGATAATGATGGCATCATCCACCAGCATACCAAGCACCATAATAAACCCCATCATCGAGATCAGGTTTAATGTAATACCGGCACTGTACAGCGCATAAAGCCCGGTTAAAAATACAATCGGTAGTCCCCAGGTGGTTGTCATGGCAACAGAAAAACGCAGGAATAACAAGAGTGATATGAACACCAGTGCAAGACCGACAATACCGTTGTTAGTCAGTACGCCGAGGCGAATACGTGCAAAGCGTGAAAAGTCCTGAAAGGTTTCAACTTCTACTTCCGCACCATAACGAGACGGTACAGTAGCCAGATAGTCCTTGACCTGATCAACTGTATCAATAATATCGCCTTCTGATTTTTTTAAAATCATCATAGAAAGCGCCGGCTTTCCACTGACTTCGTAAGTGACGCTGGGCTCATTCAGTGACTCTGTAACGGTTGCAACATCTTTCAGTTTAAGTGTGTGTCCGCTGGCAGTGGATCTGAGTACCAGATTGCCGGCATCCTCTGCACTTGAAAACTCACCGACGATACGCACCATTTTTTGTCCGTCCGGTGTGCGAATATCACCACCGGGCAGGTTCATGTTCCAGCCGTTTATGCTGTTGCTGATGTCAGAGACCGAGATCCTTTCTTTAGCCATACGTTCTGGATCAACCGTCACTCTTATTTCGGCTTTTCGCTCACCGAGTATAGTGACCTGTGCAATCCCTTTTATATTTAGCAGGTCGTCTTTAATCTCGGTGCCAAGTCTTTTTAATGCCAGTTCATTGACAGGTGCGGCGACGGCCATGCGAATAATAGGAAATACAGAACCGTCTATTTCCAGTACGATGGGGTCTGTTGGCAGATCGCTGGGTAACTTTGCACGGCTAACAGCCAGTGAAATATCATTGGTAATCTGATCGCGGTTATTAGCATTAGGATCCACATCCAGAATAATTCGTCCGGAGCCGGGAAAAGACATGGATATCATCTTATCAATACCACTAATGCTTTTCAGTTCCTGTTCAATGGGCGTGATAACCAGTAACTCAACTTCTTTTGGTGACGCGCCGGGGTATACAGCGTTTACCTGAATCTTATCAAGGTTCACATTCGGAAAGGCTTCACGGTTGATTGAGTAGATTGCAAAAACACCCATGACCAGTAAAAAAACTGAAATCAGGTTGACAACCAGTCCTCGCTCAATCAAAAAGTCCATTAGTTTTTTCATAAAGTTTCTCCGATGATGTTGTCATCGTGTGTAAAATCAAATACCGGCAGTTGAATGTCTTTCCAGATGTCGCCCTTCAGCAGGGATAATTTAAGCAGTCTCTTTTGTAACTCCATTTTTTGCAGATTCAGTGATAGTTCAGTGGCCGATAGCTGGTTCTCAAACTGTAATAGCTGGTCAATATCAATACGTCCGCTTCTGTAGCGTTCTTCGGCATCTTTTAGTTTCTTTAGCTCCGCGCGTTTACTTTTTTGATAAGCATTGATTGTTTGATTGATGGCGGCAGACTCTGCCAGCAGACTGGCTAAATCATAGTGCAGGTTTTCCAGTAGTTGCTTTTTGTTCTGAAGCTGTAAGCCGCGTTCCAGTTGCGCCTGATAGAGGGCTGCATTGCCGGCACTTTTATCAGTGCTCTGTGCGAATTCCAGCTGAACGCCGGCAACCACATCTGAATTATCGATGGCATCACCTGAGGTGGTTTTGTTACCGATGTATAATTTCAAATCAATCTTGTCATCCTGATTCTGTCGCTGCGCTGTGATATTGTTGTCTGCAATTGAAATCAGGCTGTTAATCTGTAGCAGGGCAGGGCTGTGCTGTTGCACAAAACTGATTTGATTTTCTACCGCATGGCTATTGTTCAGCTTTATTGAGGGTGTGCTCAGAGCGGTCTGGCTGTTCCAGCTTTTACCGCTTAAGCGGTTGATAGCAATCAGTTGCTGTGTCCATGCCAGATTTAAAACGCTAAGCTGTGCTTTCTGGCTTTGCAACTGAGCATCGGTTTGCAGCTGATCTTTATCTTCGACAATGCCAAGTTTGAGGCGGTCATTAATAAAGCGGCTGAGTTTTTCAGTTCTTTTAATGGATAAATGTGTGTTCTCTATTCGTTGCTGGGTATTAATGGCAGAGACATAGAGTTCAATCACCTGTTCAGCCATCGTATCCAACAGAATCATTTGATCGGCTGTTTTGATATCAACAGCGGCTTTTGCATTTAACAGGCCAAGTGAATAATCCAGATTACCGGCACCCTTGCCCAGTGGCATGGTGTACTCAACCTTAAGGTTGCTTGAGGTTGATGGGTTAGGTAATAAAGGGCTAACAGATGATTCAGAATCCTCGTACGCCAGTGAGCCGGAAAAAGTGAGCTGGTCACCTGATTCTAGTTTTCTGCCAAGGCTGCCACCGATCATCATCTGATCTACCGGCGAACCAAAAGGCGAGACTTCTTTGGCATAACCTGTTTGCGTGGCCAGTTGCCAGCCCAGCTGGCCCCTGATTTTCAGGTTTTCCTGACGGGCTTTGGCAACCTGAAAATAGGCGGTTTTAATCGCCGGGTAATGATTAATCACATTTTGCAACAACTGCTGCATATCCATGGTTTCAGCATGTAATGGCGCACTGCTAAATAAAGCGAGTGCGATCGCTAATCTTCCTTTTTCAAACATTTTATATTGTCCTGTCGGTTGCTTTTTTTAAGCCACTTAAAAATAATTCGAGATGTAGTTGGATATACGCTTGCTCATCAAGTTCACTATCATATGGTTTTAGCGAGTGCTTCCAGATATTTGCCTGGATAACAGGTGCCATTAGCAATCGTGCTGCAGTTCTGTTGTCACAGGGCTTAAATTCATGGTTATCAATGCCTTGCTGAATAATGGCTTCAAACAGGCCTCTTGCTCTTTTAACAATGGTTTCCACATAAAACTCAGCCATTTCCGGGAAGTTTCCGGCTTCGGAGACAATGAGTTTAGGTATCGAAGACAGTTTGCTATTCCAGATATTAGACCACCAGCGGCAAACCATGACCTCCAGCAGTTCAGCTGAGCTACCCTTAAATGCTTTAATGGCGAGTTCTGCTTCATCGACCATAGGAGTGATCATTGTGCGCAATAATTCCTGAAATATAATTTCCTTGCTGGCAAAATAAAGATAGAGCGTGCCTTTAGAAATGCCCGCTTTTTTAGCGATATCAACCATGCGGGTTGAGCTGAAGCCTTTTTCAGTGAATAAATCCAGAGCCGCGTCAAGAATCTCATCAGGGCGGGCTTCTTTGCGTCGCTTCCAGCGGCATTGCTCAATCGGGCACTGTATTTTCATGAATTTACCCTCCCAAAGCGCAAAAAATATAAATAACTGACCGGTCAGTTATTTATATTTGATATTAAGACAGCTGTCTAGTGTTTTTATCGTGAAAACGAAATATGCCAGTAATATTTTAAATATTGCAAAAGGGCATCATGCGCTTATAGATAAAGTTATTTCACCACAGAGATTATTTTATTCGTTTCATTCGTCGATAGTCAGTGGTATATGCTGTTGAGTGTCTTTGGAAAAGACCAGATCAGAACAGCTTAAGTTTTTCTGTGTGTTCTGTGCTCTCTGCGGTGAGAGTTTGTTTACTGAGTGAAAATACATTGGCGCAGGTGTTCATCTGGTCGTTCGGTTTGTAGTTGCCAAAGTTGAGATTAAGTTCGCTAAATGAGGGGGAGGGTGATATTGCAAAAGTGATCATAAATTCATAGGTAAAGTTATTTCAGCACGAAGTGTACAGGGTTATTTTATTTGTTTTATCCGTTGCTAGTCAGCGGCATTTAGACTGTTGACTGTTTTTGGAAAAGCCCGGATCAGAACAGCTTAAGTTTCTCTGTGTACCCTGTAACCTCTGTGGTGAACTTCTTCTTTATAAATAAAAAACACCTTTTATGGTAGCTGCTGACATCTGTGTCACTATAGACAGTGCTGTGATTTATACCTCGATGATTGAACCGTGTGTGTCAGCGCTGTCATCAGTCATCAGGTATAAATATTGCTCCATAATATCGTCCGGCTTTTTAATCGTGTTCGGGT
>Ga0224506_10000128_pt1 | contig 73297 bp, 65 predicted proteins | sample SF_Jan12_sed_USG_2_FD_169108 | JGI IMG/M metagenome (GOLD analysis project Ga0224506, IMG submission 169108) | Sediment microbial communities from San Francisco Bay, California, United States - SF_Jan12_sed_USGS_8_1 | ecosystem: Environmental > Aquatic > Marine > Sediment | place: USA...
TATGAGGCCTAAATTGTCAATTGCTTCGTTGAAAAACTTGAAAATATTCCCGATATTCCCTGCGTTTTTCGCCTCGCACTTACCAATTTATTCCTCATCTCTGCTCATTCAGGAATTAATCAGAGGTCCCCTAAGATTTAAAACGAAACCGAGGTAAACAAAGATCAAAACGAATCGCCAATAAACGCGCAACAAATATTCCCGTACCCGACACGATCGCCGCCACAGTGGCATCCATGTGGACAGCCAATAGTCCGATAAATAACAAAGAACCGCCCCAGGATACAGTAGCATACAGCTGACTTTGGAAGACCACGGGCTTCTCATTACTCAACACATCACGAAAAATACCCCCCATAGTTCCGGTTATCACCCCCATAAAACTGGCAACCAACCAGGGCGCTCCCACCATTAACGAAACCAATGTCCCGGCAATACCAAAAGTAGCCAATCCGGCTGCGTCAGGAATCAGGAAAAACTTCGGAGAAATAGCAACCTTTCGAGCCACAATAAACATCGCCACGGCGCTAAGCAAGGAAGCAATAAAAAACATCTGGTCCTTAATCCAAAACACGTCCCTATCCAACAGCATGTCACGCAGAGACCCCCCCCCCAGCCCGGTAACCAGACCAATCATAATAACACCAAACAAATCAAATTGATTAAATCCGGCCTTGAGCACACCGGAGGCCGATGACACTATAACGGCAATAAGGGTTATCCAGTACAAACTCTCAACAAGAACCGGAGTGGGATCTATCATGTGCGCTCCCAAAGCTTACGTCTACGATGAATAATTACGATGATCAAAGCAAAACATGCCAGCGCCACAGCTGCAGGAAACAACACCGTGGTCCAGGAGTATTGTTCCAAAGCCAGCACCACCAGTGTATTGCGTAGAAGCATGATAACAAAAAAACCAACACTTTCATTCATAGGAGAATGAAAAGCTTTACGAAAAGTTGGACCAAACCCGAGCAAATCCACCAATGTTAACACCACAACCGCCCATAGCGGTTCTGAAGTAACAAACCACAAGGGTAATGACGATAAGGCCAACAGAAAAAATAGCCAGTCGGCTGCCGTTATGCTGTCATCGGCTTTCTTATGATAAGCCAGCAGTGCCACCACCAAGGTGATCACACCTGAGATTCCAATGGGCCAGGCGCCTATCCCGCCATCTGCCGCCAGCTGGGCCAGAAACACTACAAATGTAGTGCCGGCCCAAATTATCCAGGAAAACACATGCGGTCGGGTTCGTCCCGACAAAATGCTGCGAATATAAGGAACAAAAGCGACAACGGTCAAGACAATCGCTGTGGTGGTAAAAATTCCTTTAAAAAACAGCAGTTCCATCCTTTCACTCAATACCCTTTTTCAAATGGGTAGAGCGACTATCCGTTTGTCCCCGGCCAAATGAACTCGATCCGGTTACCACTGGGTTCATAGCACATCATATGCCGGGCAGGCCCTTGCCCCAACAACTCCGGGGCAAACTCAATAGATACGTGATGCGCCATAAGACGTGCATACACGGCCATGAGATTCTCTTCGCTTGCCACCGTTAAGGCCAAATGATGTAACCCTACATTTTTATTCTTATCAAACACTACAAAAGGTTCAACTTTTGTATGCCACAACGTAATCATAACGGAACCGTCACTAACAAAAATGGCGGGATAATCTTCTCTACGCTTAACCTCTCTCCAACCGAGAATAGAGGTAAAAAACGCTGCACTGTCTTCCAAACGGAAAACCGTCAAACCAATGTGATGAACGCCCTTTGTTAAAGCAGAAACCGACATCGCAGATCCTCATGTAAAAAAGCGTCACGTTATCATAATCTCTATCACAGCGACAGACATGCATTTCTTAACAGTGCCGTACGAATAAGGATATCGTAGAGCGCTTAATTCCTGAATTCAGATTTCAACAGCCCAAAGCACTTTAGATTGACGTATTGGCCTTTAATATATAAACAGTCTCGTCGAACCCCCTCCTCCTTGAAACCCAACTTTAACAACACTTTTTCTGAAGCCTGATTTCCGGGCATGGTATCGGCCTGAATACGGTGCAACGACCCACAAGGCAATTGCCCCAGAAATGCAGCTTGAACTATTCCCTTTACAGCCTCAGTCGCAAAGCCCTTACTCCAGTATTCTGGCATTAGATCGTATCCGATACTGGCATTGCGCATAGCTTCATTCCACGAGTTGAATCCGCATGTACCTATGAGTTTTCCGTTCTGAGGTAGCCGAATGGCCCAGCGAATTCCCGACGCCGATTGGTAACGGGAGTGAAACAACTGCAACAGGTTTTCAGCCTGCACGACATCCTGAAAGACCTCTAAGTCATAATACTTGACCACCTCTGGCGTAGAAAAAAGCTCAAATACCGATCCAAGGTCTGAATCGTGGATTTCCGTCAGATGCAAACGTTCCGTGGTCAATTCCGGAAAAGACTCTATCATCTGGCTCCCTTATCTCTCTTTGTCAATTCACTAACCCATGTTTATTCGACTGCGTTTGAAGCCAATCCAAAGACAATAGCCGGCCTTTAAATGGTAGCTAAGGAAACTATTTCGGTACATTACCCATCACCTAAGGACTGCCTGAATATAAGGTCATTTTGGCATATCGCCCATCAGTAAAGAAATATCGTTCACTTTCCGAAAGACAAGTCCTTCACCATGACAGATCCGAGCTCACCACACCACTCACAGGGCTCCACTATTTGCCAACCCATGGACTCATACCAAGATTGCCGATCCAGAGTGAATAAATGCAACCGCGCCATTGCCCGGCGCTTGGCTTCTTCCTCTATGGCAACGCACAATTTCCGTCCGACTCCCCGCCCTCGAAATTCAGCGCCCACAAACACGCCTCCCAACCAAGGTGTAAGATCCTCGCGCCCAGGCAGGTCCTCCACACGTAATGCTGCTGTGCCCATTACCTGATTCTTCTTGTGAGCCACTAAAGCTAAAGGCAGTTCGGACATATTGCAATGAGCCAACAGCTTCTGCTTTCTGTCAGCTAAACTTCCATCAACGCCTAAGGGACGCCAATGTGCATAGATCCATTGCGCCAGAGGCAAAATCATTTGCTGATGCTTTGCAAGATAGGCTATTTGTATATCTGCCATATTCCTCTTACCCGACCATAATACCAAAGTACTATGGTAACAACCCTACTACTACCTATATATACTAGCCTGTCTGATCGGTTTCAGACATACTCTACCATGCCTATACTTACGTTATACAATCGGCTGAGATTAGTACTGTATGCTGTCGTCTGGATTACCACCCAAAACCATTATGCTACTGTGCGTGGCGATTGCTCCACTTGGCGTCAGCGCCGGCCCCTTCACCGCCAGCGGCGACTTTTCGGCCAACTCTTTTGGCAATACTTATAAGCGTAGCACCAAGCCTGCTGTGGACAAAGTCATTGTATTCACGAAAAACTCTGCGGAGGTGACCGCGGAAACGGCACGCAACTCGTATGAACACTCCACCAAACCCGCAACCGAGTACACCACTCAGGCCACGGAGAAAACGACAAAACAAACAACTCGTATAGCCGATAAAAGCGCTAAATTTACCGGAGAAACCGCTGAGGCCAGTTATGAACATGCGATCAAACCGGCGGTACAATTCACTCAACGGACCGCAGAACAAAGCACCGAGGTTACTAAGAACACGGCCGAACAAACCACGGAGGTGGCCAATAAGGCCAGCCGCTTCACCGGCGAAACCACCGAAACCAGTTACGAGCATATCATCAAACCGGCAGTAGAGTTCACTCAACGCACCGCCGAGCAAAGCACCGAGGTCACCAAGAACACGGCCGAACAAATTACGGAGGTCACCCAAAAAACCGCTGAACAAACCACAGAGGTAGCCAACAAAGCCAGTCGGTTTACCGGCGAAACCGCTGAGGCCAGCTATGAGCATGTGATCAAACCGGCAGCGCAGTTCACTCAACGCACCGCCGAGCAAAGCACCGAGGTCACCAAAAACACAGCGGAACAAACTACGGAGGTCACCCAAAAGACCGCTGAACAAACCACAGAGGTAGCCAACAAAGCCAGTCGTTTCACCGGCGAAACCGCTGAGGCCAGCTATGAGCATGTGATCAAACCGGCAGCGCAGTTCACTCAAGGTACCGCCGAGCAAAGCACCGAGGTCACCAAGAACACGGCCGAACAAACTACGGAGATCACCCAAAAAACCGCTGAACAAACCACAGAAGTGGCCAACAAAGCCAGTCGTTTTACCGGTGAAACCGCTGAGGCAAGCTATGAGCATGTGATCAAACCGGCAGCGCAGTTCACTCAACGCACCGCCGAGCAAAGCACCGAGGTCACCAAAAACACAGCGGAACAAACTACGGAGATGGCCAACAAAGCCAGCCGCTTTACCGGTGAAACCGCTGAGGCAAGCTATGAGCACGCCATTAAACCGGCGGTGCAATTTACTCAACGTACCGGCGAACAAACCACTGAGGTCACCAAAAATACGGCCGAGCAAACCACAGAGATGGCCAACAAAGCCAGCCGCTTTACCGGTGAAACCGCTGAGGCAAGCTATGAGCACGCCATTAAACCGGCGGTGCAATTTACACAACGTACCGGCGAACAAACCACTGAAGTCACTAAAAATACAGCCGAGCAAACCACCGAGTGGGCCGCCGACGCCGGAGCCTATACCGCTAAAACAGCGCGTAAAACGGCTGACGCAACCACAGAAGCCGCAAAGGGTATGCGACAATCCACCAAACAGACCAGCGCCAAACTGGATGCGACCCTGGAAGATACGACTCAAATCACCTGGAAAAACTACGAGGTCCGCCTGATGGATCCCGATATTTCCGACCAGTTGATAAAGGAAGCGTACGCGTTTACCGGTCCTTTACTGCAGCACATGGCCGGAGAGCTTGACGTAGCGCCAACGCTTTTGGCACGTACAATCATTAATTCGGCACCCAAACAGGCAAGCCGCTCTCAATTAAAACGCTTGATGATGTATATCATCCCCTCATTGCGGACTCACTTTGGCTTTCATGCTACCTAAGTTGCGCCTGGACTATATCCTCATGTGTTTTCGGCGTTTGTCATCGCAATGGCTGCCAGCCTTAATAGGGAGCCTATGTGCGACATGGAGCCTAAGCGTGACACCCATAGCCCAGGCAGGGACTATAGATCAAAAAAATGTAATATCCACCTTACGCAGTTACGGTTTGGAATTGAGCACGTGGGACTGGAACATTAATCAGTTGCAAAGCATGGTCGACCTTCTCCATTCTCTACCACCCAAACTCACAATTCATCACCACCGAAATTTCATACCAGCCGCAGTCGATATTTCTATCCCTGCAGACGCCGGTTATGAATTGATTCAAACCCGTATTCTGACCGCCCTTCTACACCAGTATGACGAACAGCATAAAGCCAGCGAAAGCGAGGCCTGGCACCGCATCAGCGGCTGGAAACGCCGCTGGTTTTCTTATGTGGCCGACAACCAAGACTCCCGGGGTTACGCCACGCCGGCAGGACTGAAAAATCCCCAGGAAGACTTTGTCAGCAGCGCTCTGGCTTTTATTTTACCGCGCCCCAGCACAATGGAAGCTTCGATTAAATGCCGCCTTCCTGAAAAATATCACTTTTTGAAACTACATTTTTCGGGATTCCAGTCCCCCTTGGACAGGGGGCTCTCCTGTCGGGATATGGATCAAGGGTTTTTAGATGATATGGAATTTTTTGACATTGTCAGCGGTAAACGCTTAGAGCTTGGCCCCATCAACACCCGTACCGTAAAAGGTTTTGAACTGTTGTATGCCACACCCGGAACTGCGGATGCTTCGGAAGTTGCCGGCCATCTATTGTTGCGTATTAAATTGAACAATAACCCGGAAGCTGATCGTCTGGGCATCGAAAATCCGAAAGATTTAGTGATTTCCTTTTTGGCTGACACTGAGAAAGGCGACGTCGTAAAGTCCAGCGGAAATCCCAACGAGGAACCGGACCGACTGGTTCCACAGCAATGCAAACGCAACTGGTTCAATCTGGTAAATGATGGCAGTAAAGACTTTAACGCACTGGATTCCATTTTTCAGTCCTTAAAAGGTCTTGCGGGTGGCTTTCTCACAGTTATGGACCGGCAACCCTTGGGGCTGGCGGTAAAAAAATATACGGTGGATGAAGACCGTAATTTGCTACGATATGAATTGCAATTATCGGAACAACAGAAACTCTCCCTGTTACGACGATTGTATCAAGCCAAAAAAAACTACAGAGCACAGTACTTTTTTTTCAACCAAAACTGCGCCTCCGTATTGGTTAAGGTAATCGGCCAAGGCTTAGGGAATGCCGTTATAGCGCAGTTCGATCCCTTGGTATCCCCGCCAAATGCGCTGGTGGGACTGTTCCTACGACAAGGCCTGGCAAAACCGGTATTTCCCTCTTTTTACAGTTATCGCCACAAAGCTTATTTGGCCCAGGAATTGATGCAGCAATCCTACAATAGACTCACCCAACTGGATTCTGCAAACCCCTGGCCCGATATCACAGCGCTACGCAGCCACAACGACTCCAAACGCAGCCGCGCACTCGATGCGGTTCACCGCACCGCGTCCACGGCATCTGCAACCTGGCCTCAGTACTATCAGTTTCTCAGCCTGGTGCAAGAAGCGGAAATGGCTTACGCCTATAAAGAATTAAACTGTGAGAACTACACCAGTGAGGTTGTTGCCCTGGCCAGGGAAAAACAAGCAGGCCTACTGGACAGGGGACTATCCTATCCCCTGCTACAAGTATCGATGGACGAAACTCTGTCCGCCGCCTATTTGGAACGAGAGCAGCAAATTCATAACAACGGAACCCCCCATACCAAGCTATTAACTCACAGTTTTGGCCTACAGCATTTCGACAGCCCGGCCGTATCCACCCTGGCATTGCAGTTAGAAGGTGCTTTGTTCAAACAGGACATGGGCTCTGACTCCAGTATCGCTATGCAAAAAGCCGGGCAGGTAGCCCTGGCGAATACCCATCTCAGTGTTTCCCCTGAGGGTCGTCTATTGGATTGGGGGGTAACGACACTACAGATTCGAAAATTCAAGCAACGTTTAAACTCTGTTCCCGGATATTTCACAACAGACGGGCGACTGGGTTTGGGTTTAAGTTTGCTCAAACTCAGCGGGGATAGAACCCAGGACTTATGGCACGGGACCTTACTGGGTGGCGAACTGCTGTTTAATTTGGCCTCATCCAAGAATTATCAAGACTATATTTATACGTCTGTCGGTATAGAATTGCATCGTCATTTACAACCGCATCACGCGTACACTCGACTTATGGCCCCTTTGCACATGGAGGCTCTAATGTCCTTCGGATCAAACAATCAATGGAAATGGCGTACTCGAGTGGATTATCGCCTGCCTTTTCAGGACAACATCAATGCAGAATGGGATATGGAAAGCCACTTGAGTTACCGTTTCAACAGTCGGGAAAGCCGAGATAAAGACAAATTGCTGATCAATATGGGGGTGAGTCGACAACGAAACGCAAATCATGACGATGCAACTCAGGTCGGCGGGTTCGATATGACCCGCGTACACATCAATCTGGAGATGAATTGGTGGTAACTGCTTTCGACTTTCGTTGTCGCACAAACTGCAGCGCCACCTTAGCCAAGAACAGCAACATGTAGATGAACGCAACCACTAAGACAAAGCGAATCATTTTTACCGGGTTATCTCCGGTGACCCAGGTAAAGAAAGCCATCAACACACCTAAAGCCAACAGCCATAAAGAAACAATACTGGTGATGCGCAGCTTACCCATGAAACCACGACGGTTCAATTGATCTTCATAAAAATAGCGCACCGCCGGATCTAACCGACTAAGAGCCTTGTCGCGATTCTGCAAAGGTTGATCCATGATTTCATGATGCACCAATTCGAACAGCTCATTGCGATAATCTTCATCGGCGGCATCAATCTTGACCGCCGCCAAATAATGCTCTGCCGCTTCCGCTATTTTGTTCTGTGCCTGAAGGCTCTTAGCCAAATTACTGTGTATTAAGGCATCTTCCGGATTATGACGCAACGCTTCACGGTAGTGGCTTTCCGCCTGCGCATATTTGCCGGCATTTAGGGTAAGATCGGCTAACAAGCGGTGCAAATCCGCATCTTCCGGGTCCAGTTCCAACGCCTGCGCCGCCGTGACCAGAGCCTGGCTCAACTGGCCGTTGTGGTATTGAGTCCAGGCCAGTGTGTACAAAATACCGCCGTCATCAGGCTCGATATTGGCTGCCGCCGTGGCACTTTTCAAAGCACCATCAAAATCATGAAATGCCAATTGAAGCCAACTTAAGCGATACAAAGCGTAGACATTGTTAGGGTTTAACCCTAAGGCATTTCTGGCATGTTTCAGCGCATTATCGTGTTGATCTAAGAAATAGTAGGCATCCGCCATTCGGCAGTGAAGCCAATCGTCATCCGGTGCTTGTGCCAGTGCCTGGCTCAATAAAGGCAGTGCTTGCTCATAGCGACCCAGCTCGATAAGGGCCTGAGCTTGATCCACCGCCCGATCCGCTAATAGTACGCCTTCCGCGTCACTCATAACTTATGCGTCTGCAGATAGTTAAGCAACTCATCGTACACACCACCTTCATTGGAAAACATGGCATAGTTTCTGGCCGTTTCAAACCAGGGTCTGGTACTGGGCAGTACATCACGCACGGCTTGCTTAAAATCATCCATATTGATAGGTCGGGCGATCCCACTGCTGATGGATTCATGCATGGCGTATTCGGCGGCCGATTCTACCAAATGTGCCAAATCAGCACCGGAATAGTGCTCCGTATTGGCAGCAATGGTAGTAATATCCAAACCTTCCACCGGCCGGTCCTTCAAATGATAATTCAAGATGGTCTGGCGCGCTTCGCGGTCCGGAGGTAGCACCAATACCATACGATCGAAACGACCGGGGCGACGCAGCGCGGTATCCACATCCCAAGGATGATTGGTTGCACTTAGCATAAAGACGTTGCGGTTATCACTCCCCACACTATCCATCTCCGCCAACAGCTGATTGACAATAGTGCGTCCGGCAGAGTGGCGCATATTACTGCGCTTTTGTCCCAATGCGTCAACTTCATCAAAAAACAGTACCGCAGGCGCTTTGCGTCGGGCTGTTTCAAAAATTTCGTGCAACCGCCGCTCACTCTCCCCAAGATACATATCCAAAACGTCGGACAATCCCACTGACATAAACGTCGCTCCCAGCTCACCCGCCAGCGCCCGAGCAATAAACGTTTTACCACATCCGGGCGGACCGTAAAGCAATAAGCCGCCCTGCAAACTTTTGCCGTACATTTTCATAATTTCCGGATTTCTCAACGGTGCCAAAAACGCCATATCTAAACGTTTTTTCACCGCTTCCATACCACCCACGTCATCCAGAGTAATTCTCGGCTCCAAGTCCTCCCACGGTCCTACAGTGACATTATCGTCATTCTCCACCACGCTCAGCTTATGAGGCTGTTCCGGCATACCTGCCGGTTTCGCTGCGTGCAAAGAAGTGACATTAGAGGAGGACTGATGCTTTTCTTCAGGTGCGAAGGGAAACTCCGTGCGCTCACCCAAGGCGACAAGCAATTGTCGATAACCTTGGGCTTTTTCTTCGTTAGAGGTATGCTCGGCAGCCTCAGCGGCACCGCGCAGGGCCTGCAAATTGGCCGGCTGGCGCGCTAATACAGCGTCAAACTGTAACGCTGCCTCTTCAAATCGCTCTGCTTTCAGTAACAAATCACCCACATGCAGACGCATGCCCCAATCGTCCGGGTTACTCTCCAGGGCGGTTAGCAAGGTATTAATTATGCTGTCTACGCTCATTGTTTCGTCCAAGGTTTTTCATGGGGTATTAGTCATTATTATCGAACCTAGTTTGCAATGCTTAAGTCAAACCGCGCTATTGTTTTTACCAGAAAATGGGACGAGGTACACGCTTTTAATGACAGCCCAAGGCAAGAAACTGGGGAAGCATCTGGAAGAATATAACCTGACCCGGTGATCACCGGATCAGGTTGTGAGGGATAGAAAAGATCGAGAGAGACCCCTTTTACAGCTTAACCACCAACACGGGACATTCGGCCTGACCAATAACGCGTTCGGACACGCTACCTACCAACAAGCGTTCCAAGCCGGTGCGGCCATGACTTCCCATGACAATAAGATCAGTACTATGATCTTTAGCACATGCCATAATTGCTTCATCCGGACGACCAACACGCACATCCACCGCCACTTTCACATCCAGGTTTTCTAATTGGGCCTGATGTTGGGATGCCAAAGCCTTGGCGTCATCCAACTGGCTTTCATCAGTTGCCACGGAAATAATGGTGACCGGTGCCGGGCATTGTTTTACCAGATTGACAACAGTAGCTGCCGCCTCCTGGCTGTTGCGAGACCCATCCACAGGCAACAATATACCATTACCTTTGATAGCCGTATTACGTGGCACCACCATCACATTGCTATGAGTATGCCCAATGACTTTCTCAGTGGTACTGCCGATCATGGCCCTTAGCAAATCGGCTTTGTCACGCCGCCCCATGACAATCATATCCATGGCACTGGCATCAGCCTGATCCACGATTTCCGTGTAGGGGTCATCGCCATGGCCCAACAGAATTTCGCATTCAACCCCGACCGCTTCCGCTTTAGCACGAACCGCCAGCAAACGATCCACCACCTCTTTTTTCTCCTGTTTGTGAACCGGCTCTGCCAAAGGAGATTCTAAATCCGCTGTCGCCAACACACTGAATGCAAACAATTGCGCATTACAACGTTTGGCAATATTGATCGCCTCATCCATCGCGCTTTCGCTGTATTCAGTACCATCGCTTACCAACATAATACGCTCTAAACGTCCACTGGGTGACAGTTGCCGCTCTGGAGTAATAATCGGCGCAGAGAACGTACCTACAGCGACATTCTCGGCGGCCAGTTTCTGCCGATGTTCCCGCATACCTTTGAACAATGCATTGAAAACAATCACCGCTCCGGCGGCAAGGGCAAAAATCAGCAGACCAAAACTTAGATTTTTCAGGAAAGTGGCCGTCGCAGGTGCCAAGGGATCGATCTTACCCAACTCCGACAAATACACCGGAATCACCACAGCACGACTGATCAGGGCCAGCAACATAATCACACCCATTACGATTTTAACCATGTAGGGTTTTACATAGGTGGTACCAATGGCGCCCAGCTGTACCCCAAAGAGAGACCCGGCCAAGATGATCATCGCCAGGCGGATATCCACAAAACCGGCCCAGGCAAATTTGATCGTGCCGCCCATCCCCATCACGAACGCAATCACCAGCTCCGTGGCTGAAGCGACTAACCCCGGCACCCCTAATACATACATCATGGCCGGCACACCGATAAAACCGCCTACGGCAATGGTGGCTGCCAACATACCCGTGGCAAACCCAATGGGAAGTGTAAATAACACGGAAATACGCGCATCGATGGATTTGAAGTACATCATCGTACCGGGAATGTGTACCGACTGAACCCATTGCGCCAGTTTGGTCTTTTTCTCGGCATCCGGGTTTTCTGAATGATACATTTTCCAGGCATCACGCAATACATACCCACCCACAATTGCCAAGACAACAACAAATACCGTGGATACATACAGATTGGAACCGGCTTTGCCAAAGGCTTCGCGAATGCCCTCCTGCACTCCGGCACCGTACAACACCCCGGCTTCAGCAGAAATACCCAACACAATACCCAGCTTCACGTCCACTTGGCCGAACTTGTGCCGCTTCATAGCGCCCACCAAGGCCTTGGGAAATTTATGCGCCATATTGGAAGCGACAGCCATGATCGCAGTCACCCCCATATTCATCATGGCTGGAGTGAGCACGAAAGCACCACCGGAGCCAATGAACCCGCTAACCAAGCCGCCAACGAACCCCACCAAAAATAGAAAAATCACACTCCCGGCGCCTAAATCGATAAAACTCACTTCCATTTCGAACCCCTCACTTCTTCGTGGTTTTAGCTTTTACGCCGAATAGATCCCAAAAATGTCCGGTGAAATTACCGTGTACAATGGAAAATACGAAAGCAATGCTGACAGGAATAAAGAAAAACCATTGGCCTTTGCGGGAATACTCCAAAATTTGCCCATTAAAGTAATACAAGAAAAAATACAAAACCACGCTGAGACCGCCGTAGCTTACGGTTCGAATCAACAATGGAGTCATGGAAGGTGTTATCTTCCGTACCAGTCGCCGCATAATTTTTCCTATTTTATTTGCAATTACAATTAATTATGATTTTTCGTGACAGCGAAAATGACAAAAAGCGAGGAGGAACAAAAGTTCTGCTACAATCAGTTTTTATAGTGCACTGTCAAATCCCAGCAGACATTCTAAATTAATAAATTAGTATTTCCTAATGAATAGATTTACCAGAACATTCCTATATGGAATATAGTAGATTGCCAGATGTTCGCGGCTGGGCCGCCTTGCGTGCCGTTGTGGAAAAGGGTGGCGTCAGTGCAGCCGCCAAAGCCCTTGATGTAGGACAACCCGCAATTACCAAACGTCTACGCGCACTGGAACAATGCTACGGAGCCAATCTTACTGAAAAAGTGTCAGGACGTCTGAAACTGACCCCGGCGGGCGAGAAAGTCTATCTATTGGCAGTACAAACTCTGGATCGACAAACCGCCTTGCAAGAGGAATTGGTGCATATGGCACAGGGCTCGGATACCTTGCGCTTGGAGGTTACCTTCTCTATCGGCGAACACTTACTGCCGGATATTCTGTTACAGTTTGCTGAGCTGTATCCCGCTTACACAGTGCAAACCCGCATGGCCTATAGCCGCAACATCCAAGACCACCTAGCCACCGGGCTGGTTGATTTGGCCCTGGTTGAAAGCGCTCCGGAACACCCGGACGTCCTGGTGCAAAAATGGGAGGATGATGAGCTATGGTTGGTTTGCAGCCCACACCACCCCTTGGCGAATACAGAATTATTACCTCTGGAACAATTGTGTGACATCAGTTTCGTATTGCGGGAAAAACGCTCCTCGGCACGAACAGCTTTGGATAAGGCGCTTATAGGTATCGGTATGGGGCAATTGAAAATCGCAATGGAAGTCGGCTCTACCGACACCATCGTGGAAATCCTGTCCCGAGGTAACCATGTGAGTTTTCTACCCCGCTTTGCGGTGCAAAACGAAGTCAAAAAAGGCGAATTATTTCATATAAAAGTCAAAGGTTTCCGTATTATGCGAACCCTGTGGATTGCCCGCCACCGCAACAAACTCAATCATCCCGTGGCCGAAACCCTGATAAAAATGTTACATAATTAAGAATATCTGAATCTACTAATGTTTTAGCTTATTGGGACGATACCCTACTCCAAGAATGCATTGCGAAATATAAGAGGTATCGCATGAGCCTGATAGATTGGTTAAATAAGAAACTCTCCGGTGATAACTCGGCCCAATTGAGCTTCAAAGAGGGCGAGGAAGAATTTGCCGGCCTCAACTTAAAGGAAGTTTTGAATGCGCACTTGGCCTGGAACGAACGCTTAAAAAACTACCTAAACAATACCAGCGATGAAGACCTGGACGTACACCAGATTGCACCTGACAATCTGTGTGTATTGGGAAAATGGATATATGGCCCCGGCAGTGCTCAGTTTGGAAAACTTGCCGAATTCAATGAGCTAAAACAAACCCATAAAAAATTTCACCTCACGGCAGGCGAGATTGTTCTCAAACACAATGAGGGACAGCAACACGAAGCTGCTACCATGCTGAAAGGACCGTTTCGTTCCTTATCCGGTCATATTCAGCTCAACCTGGTACGCCTGTACGCTTCCGCAAACTAAACCCCGAACAAGTTTGTATTAATGGGCATGTGAATGGCTGTGATTATGACCACCGCCTTCAGTGTATCCTCGCAAACGATCATACTGATGTATTTGGTTTGGTGTTAACACCGCTTTTTGCTGCAAATGGGCGCCCAAATGCGCTATTCGTAACTGAGCTTGCAAGGACCCGATTTCCGTTACCAGAGACTGTAGCTGCTCTGCAGACACTGTGCCGGAGGCAAACGCCTGATCCAGACGTTTTTCTGTTGCTACGATTTTTTCTCCAAGGGATACTGCCCTCTTTTTCATTGCATTAAATATGCTTTTAGACCGTTGTATTTGTTCCGGGGTAAGCTCAAGCCCCTCGGACAAATCCAACACATGGAGGGGGCCAGGGTAGTGGTTCAATTCCGCCGCTTTAGCAAAGCCCATGCCTTTGCCATGCAAATAACCATCAATCTCCTCTGATGATAATGCTTTAATTTGCCGTTTTTGCTGGCCTTTGTAGGGCATGTGATTTTCTGCTGCACCTGAAAAAGATATCGAAGCCCAATTCAGCACTGCTGTTGCCATCGCTATAAGAACCACTTTTTTCCGCATTGTCGCCCCCCGTATTAATTCCGCATTGCAACAATCGCATAGCGGCGATTACTGCATATTAGTCCCGACTACATCGCCGAAAGTTCCCGCATTTCAATCAGGGAGAATTCCGAATGTTATTTAGCTTTAGCAATAGGACGATCAGAATTCAACAACCATTTCTCTAAAATCTTCAACAGCAAATCCTGCTTTAAGGGCTTACTTAAATAGTCGTCCATACCTGCGTTTAGACAGGCGTCTTTGTCGCCTTGCATCGCGTTAGCCGTTAAGGCAACAATGGGTGTATGATGACTCTTTCCTTCAAATTTTCTCACTCTACGGGTGGCTTCGTACCCGTCCATAATGGGCATTTGACAATCCATAAATACCAGTTCATATTCTTTTTCCAGTATGAGACGATAGGCTTTCTCTCCATTATCAACGACATCCGCTAGGCAACCGAACTTTCGCAGCATACCCAACAATACTTTTTGGTTGATTAAATTATCCTCCACCACCAAAATGCGGCGCTGTACGCCAAAATCCGCCACATTGGCTTTGCTTTGACGTTGGGAGTAAGGCACATAGCCTTGACTGACTACGGAAACAATATTGTCAAACAGCACACTTTGACGAACCGGCTTACTCAGAGTGCAGTTTATTTGTATATCGTCACCAAACCCTATGGCACCGGATGTGAGCATAATAATTTTGATCTCTTCATACCCTTTCCAGGCTCGCACTCTACGGGCCACTTCGGTGCCATCCATTCCCGGCATCATCAAGTCCAGAAGAATTAAGTCATATACTCTATTCTGTTTTTCAGCTTGCTCTATTTTTTGTAAAGCGTCAAAACCGTCCTCTGCCGTGTCATAACGGATATCCCAAATCTCCAGATGATGTTGCAGTATCATTCGGTTGGTTTTATTGTCATCGACGATTAATACCATCAAGTGCTGGAGATTTTCATTCAACTCATAACCAGGCACACTTAAGACCGACTTGGCCAACTTCACGGTGAACCAAAAACAACTGCCCTTTCCTTCCTCTGAGTCTACTCCAACTTCACCACCCATCAGCTCCACCAGTTGTGCAGAGATAGTCAACCCCAGCCCGCTGCCACCATAGGTCCGGGTGGTAGCACTATTCGCTTGGGAAAAACTTTCAAATATCAACTCACGGGCATGCTCAGGTATTCCTATCCCTGTGTCTTGTACCTCAATGTAGATCGTGTCCTCAGAGTCTGAAGTAGCGACAAGTTTGGCACGAATAACTATCTCTCCCTGATCGGTAAACTTAACGGCATTACCGACCATGTTGCTTACGATTTGTCTGAGTCGCGTCGGATCACCTCGAACCATAACGGGCACATCCACCCCAATATCGCAAGCAATTTCCAAACCTTTAGCGTGAGCCCGCCCTGCAAATAAAACACTGACTTCTTCGATTAGTTGACACAAATTAAAATCAGCTTGTTCCAACGACATTTTTCCGGATTCAATTTTGGAAACATCCAATATGTCATTCAGCAATATGAGTAATGTTTCTCCCGAGTTCTTGGCAATCTCCACATGTTCGCTCTGTTCCGAGTTGAGTTGACTGTCCTCCAATAAACTCAACATTCCAAGCAAACCGTTCATCGGGGTACGTATTTCATGGCTCATGTTGGCCAGAAACTCCGATTTGGCCCGGGCAGCTTCCAAAGCACGATCGCGCGCCTGAGCCAGCTCTTCGGTCCGCGATTCCACCAGCACTTCCAGATGCTCTCGATGTTTTTTGAGCTCCAAGCGATTCAATTCTTGTTCCGTAATATCTTGCACCGTACCCATACTAAATATCGGTTTCCCTTGTTCGTCAAATTTGGTCTCACACTGCTCTTGAACGTATTTAATACTACCGTCGTCGAGCAATAATCGATGCACAATACTGTAAGGCTCGCGAGTTTGTAGAGAATTCACATAAGCAGCATTAACCTCATCCCTATCCTCAGGATGGATGGCCTGCAGAAAGGCTTCATAGGATGCTCCAAATTTGTTGGAATCGATTTGAAAGATTCGAAAAATTTCAGGAGACCAATGTAGATGACTGGAAACCAAATCCAGTTCCCAATGCCCAATCTTGGCCAGCCGTTGCGCCTCTACCAAGCGAACTTCGCTAATACGTAATCGCTTTGCAGTACTTATACGCTCGCTGATATCAACAAAAGACACCACAGCACCCACCAGTCGACCATCACGCCGCAGTGGGGTAGAGCTATATTCGACCGGCACAAGGCTGCCGTCAGCTCGGAGAAATTCTTCATAATCTACACGAATGCGCTCACCCCGGGTTAATGCCCGCTGAATCGGACACTGCTGCCAGGAATGACTATCCTCGGCGTGATGAGAATGAGTCACGGAGTGCATATCCTTGCCCAGCAAATCTTCGGCTTTTTCATAACCCAAAAGTGTCAAACAGGCAAAATTAGCAAAACTGCATTTACCATGTGTGTCAACGCCATAAATTGCACCACAAGCCGTTTCCAGTAACAGCTGTATATCTTTGGGACTTATCTCAGCTTCCAATATTGACTTTGAGCCACGAAATCGCAGTAACATTGCAACAAGCGCCCACAGTCCCAGCATCACCGCCAATGCCCAACGCCATGTCGAATCGTTATCGTGAAAACCACTAAATCCCAACACCAAAGATTGGCCATTCCTCAACGGATGAATCATTGGCGTTATGCCGGGTAATGAGCCTTGAATTTCTGTCACGGTAGGCGTGGTTGGGGCAGAATCTGTGTCTAATGTGTTAACCAGCACTTGTCCGTCAGCTGCCAGCACATAGGCATATTGAAATTTTTTCGTGTTGGAAACGGCTTGTACCAATGTCTTTTTAATAGCCTGAACGTCGCCGCCTTCACGCTCTATACTTTGGGCCAGAATATTCATAGTGGCATCGACCCAATCGCGGCTCTGTAATGCGGTTTTTTGTGTCCACATACTGTAAGCAAGTAATGTGAGCCCACAAAAAAGGCTAAGCGAGATGACACTACTCGATTTCATATAGATCGCAGAATCCCTTGAAAATTGACAACCCTTTGCGGTTTGTTTCTATATTGGCATCTTCCATGGAATTTTTAGCGAAATCGAGGCCTTAGGTGTAATAATTTCCTTAAATTTTAACTACCTGTCCCTTAACGGTTTATCTACTTTGTCCTCCCCCATTCAAAACCCAGTTGTTTTGCAAAATGGTAACTAAAAATGTGCATATCCTGTTTGAAATACAGTTTGTGGGCCCTGAAACGCTGAACCCCGGAATCCAAGTGGAACACTCGACATTGCTGTTCCCTGGCGTAGTTTTCCAGCCACTTTAACATGGTTTCTCCATGGCCTTTGCTGCGGTGGGTTTCCAGCGTTGCCAAGTCATCCACATATAAATGTTTCCCCAGGGCCAGATTTAGACCAATGCGAAATCCAGCAACACAAACAACTTGCTTCTCTGCCTCAATGTACGCCAAACGGTATCCGTGTTGCATCATCTCCGGTACCAGACGCATGAATTCTTGCCTGCTGACCTCCGTTCTGAGACTTCTCATGGTCTCGTAACAGGCGCCCAGCTCATTCTCGGTCTGTGCTAGTTTTACCATAAATCCCCCGAAATGCACTCCAACTGATTCGAACTTGGGTCGCCAGCCGGGTCTGTGAATGGAAATCTGAGATAGGAAAGCAGGGAAAATCGTACTGCCTTCCCAAACCTTCCGTAGTCATAGCCAAAGGTTGTGAAACGTTAGCAAAAACCTGATGTTGCAGCAAGTGCCCATAGATTTGGGTGAATATGCACGACCGATTACTTTTCTTTAAAGTCTATGGTAAAGTAAGAAACCTTATCGCAACAATCGTTTTAACTCCAACAATCAACAACTTACCTTGATTCTGGAACTAGCGCCTGGGGGACATCATGGCACTTCGTTCAATACTTACTCGTGTTTTCATACTCATTTCCATATTTTTACTGCAAGCATGCGGTGGAGATAACGACGGCCTGGAAGGATCGTCCATAAGCATTCGCCCTATAAGCTTTGAAGTTGAAAAAACCCAACCCTTTACGACGGTTTCCGTTTTTGACTACATCACTGATTCTAAAGGCGTCCCTTTCGTCGTCGGCTGGAACGCGGCGATTACCGCCCAATACGGAAGCGTAGCTTATAATGGTGACGGCACGTTCACTTACACACCGAGCGCAAATATTGTCTCTGGCACTGACAGATTTTCCTTTAAAGTAGCTAACGATACCGGCTCTACTGCGCAGGGAATCGTCACTCTTAACATCGCCAAAGGTTGGGGACAGGCTAAAGTACTGGCCAATTCCAGCGGTACTATGAACTCTACCTGGGTGCACGGCATCTATGAAATTGCTAACGAAATTTATGCCGTTTATCGAAACGACTCAAACGGTAACTACATAAGCAAAGTTGACCAGTCAACCGGGGTTTGGATTGACCCGGTTTTCGCAGGTACATCGCTCGTTATCGTGGATCAATTTGACGCAAAACTGAAGTTGTTCAACATGACTGTTTCCGGCAATACGACGAGTGTCAATTACCAGGAGTTTGACCCGGCCGACAACAGCCTCACAACCGCGCTCCCCCTGGAAATACTTACCGGCACTGATTACAACATTAATCGTGGTATTGTTGATGGTAATGGCAATATTTTTCTGCAAATTACTCATCGTACCGGCACAACCACTTTTACGAACGACTATATGGGAAAATTTTACGATCGCAACACCGGCATCTGGCATGAAACCGTCAAGGCTTTTGACAATTCATTAGGTACGGTGCAGCAAAACGAGCCTAAACTTGCCGGAGGCAAACCGATCATACTGGTACGTATGCCCGGAAACCGATTACCACAGATATACGAATACAACAAAAGCAGCCGTAATTGGTCCAATACTCCTTTGTCCACGGACACTCCCCTGGCCAACTCGGTTGGATGGTTTAGCACAAGACAAAACCAGCAAGGTGACGTTGCGATCATCTGGTATCACTCGGCCAATGATGCAACCCTTGCCCAGGATGTTCGCCGTGTCAAAGCTAATATTTATTCAGTTGCCGGCGGTAGCTTTTCTGCCGATATTACTCTGGAACAATACCCGATTAATAAACAAGTTCAGGCAACCATAGCACTATCCAACCAAGACTTTCTATTCATGTGGCGTGACTGGGAGTCGAGTGTTACGGGAGGTGATGTCCGCTCCAGGGTATATAATGCCGCAACTGCCAATTTCCTCACGAGCGCACCCATAACCGTTGTGGCCGGGCATGTAGATTCTTATGCCAATCCAACTCCGACTCCAATTGTGGCCGATAATGGCAATGCGGTTTTTAAATATTGGACCAAAGACGCAAACAATAATTATACCCATTACTTTAAAGCGCTACCGTTTAGAGGTACCTGGACTGCAGCACAAACCGTCAATACCACGCTGACAAGCGTCGCATCGATAGTGGGTCAATTCGATGATCACGGTAACTACTATAGCCTGCATACCGATGGCAATATTCAAATTCAACAATTTGATTTTGCCACCCTGACCGGCAGCGCCGTCGTTCCTGTAGGGGAGAGTAACACAATGCATAGCTTGAACATTAACTCCACCCAGAGCGGACGTGTATTCCTAACCCGTTACCAACAACAAACAGGCGGAACAACCTACAACAAATGTATTGACGAAATCGCTGTCGGTTCGGTATTTTCCGCAGATGCGATCACCAGCTTGGGCTGTATCGCAACCAACTACAGCGGCAGCTTCTATGACTCAGATTCCACTTTATTCGAAGACAGTGAAAATATTCTTCACGTAGTAAACAATAATATCTATGAAATATCAGTCTCAATGTATAAAGAGGGAGCATGGACTACACCCTACGTCATGTATGAAGCACCGGCCGGTTATCAGTATACCACTGGGCTAACAACGTTTATTCGGGCGTATGGAAACGGCTCCATTGCGATGCTGGCCTTTAATCGCTTGGAAAACTTTTCTACCTATGTCAATGCATCTGCAATCATAGGTAACATTTTCAATTAATTCTTGAGGGGATAAACGAGAATACCCGTTTATCCCCCCTCTTCCTCTCTCTACCCCTCAGTCGCAACCGCAAACGCCCACAAACCGCGATTAGAAATTCTCAACCCAAAGAATTCACCAAGCACCTTGAGTGACACAAAAAAACTTCTACACTTTGGCATTACCAACCCCTTGTTTCATTTGTTACCTTTCTGTTGTGTTTTGTTTTAAGCCGTTGTTTTAGACTTATTATTGTTGTCCGGTCATGGATTGTTCATGGTGTGTTTCGTAAATACATTCGCAAGGAGAGCATATGTCCAGATATTCCGACACATTGGCGCATCGTCGTGTAAAACACTTCCCTCTGCCCCCGGTCGATTGGAACCGTATCGACGCTGAAGCTCCGCGGGTACTGGGATTTGACTACCATGGTCCCAACAGCCGTTTACCCAAGGCCGACGCGGTGGTCATTACCTGGACCAGCGCCGAATGGTCTGCGTTAGATCATGTAATGATAAATTCAGATTCATACCGCAACCCTACCGCGGAACATTGGCGCGACGCCTGGCTACACTACGCCTATGATGCTCCGGTAGACAATAATGACAATTTTACAGGCAACCCGTTATGGGGCTTCATTCGCCTGGTTGAAATCAATGCGAAAAAAGTTCTGTTACTGAAATCCGATGCCCATCTGGCTCACCCACCTTACGCCGCCGGTCTTAGCCACTTGATTCAATTACTGATTGAACAAGCCCAACCCAGTGAAATATTTTCCATAGGCACGGCAGGCGGGTCAGAATTGGAAGAAAAACTGGCAGACGTGGTCATTACCAATGCTGCAGTTATGAATGCACGCTTAAAAAATAACCAGGTTCCCTATAACCACGAGACGATCAGCAACTCTTGGAATGTACCCGAACAATTTTTGCAGACAGTACGGGAAAACCTTTTTTATGACATCAATGAAATCTTAACCACACAACAGTTGCAAACACTGTGTCAAAAACTCAACCACAAATTGCAAAGTTCGTATCCATTGGAACAGTTAGTCAACGCCGCCTTACGCCCACCTCTCCCGCTTTCTAAGATTCGCTTATGCAAAGACAAACCTTTATTAACCACAGATTTTTACTACATTGCACCGGAATCCGGAGACCCCAAATACTCCACGCTGGAAATGGACGATGCGGTTATTGCTTATGAGTGTAAAAGCAAGAACGTACACTTTACCTTTATCCGCAATATCTCCGACCCCTTGGTAACGGGCGGCTTACCGGACCATGTTCGTGATGACTGGTCCTCACTTATTTACGAAGCTTTTGGACTGTACAGCAGTTTCAATGGAGCTCTGGCTTGTTGGGCTGTTTTGGCGGGTCGCTAAAGGAGACAATAATAGTGAAGAAGATACTTGGTGTGTTTTTGATCGTTACATGGACTTACGCACATGGCGCCAACGATGCAGAGCCGGCCTTTCGCAACGCAGTACATACGCCTCCATCCGGCTGGACTGGCCCAAGTTTTAAACTTAGCTTCAACTACCCGAGCACGCTTCCCCCACCTTGTCCCAAGTCGGTATGCAAGTGGTTGGACGGTCCTGCTGACATGTTTGCCACTGACATGAGCAGCAAAGGCGTTCCCAAATGGAATAAGCACTGGAATAGCTATATCCAATCTATATTGGAATATATCAAAACCGGGCAGGACCCGAATTTAAGCAATGATAAAGGCTGGAACGTGGACCCAGGCGAAGGTATCGAATGGTTTCATATACCCTGGATGGCCTACGACCCCACCACGGGACGGGAGTTTATCCATGGGTTAACTAATGAGCGTACCGCCGTACTATCGGATTTTTTTGGAAAGCGCGGCTTGCATGGCCTACCTGGAGCCGGTAGAAAAGCAGCCCAGGCTCGTTTTGAAACCTGGGCCTTTGGGGTATACAACCAGTACGGCGCTTATGCCATTGGTCAGGCGTGGAACAAAAAGGGAGAACCGGTTATGGCCCAGTATGCCGGTACGCCGGCACCGGCCGGCCTGCCATTCCCCGAAGGTACCCTGGTGGCGAAACTGTTGTTTTCCACTGTAACCCCCAAAGATGTGTCTTATCTAAAAGGATCTCCACGCTGGATGGCCAATCGCCATGTGGAAAAGAACAACCACTTCAACTGTAAACGCGAACCCCAGGCTGTACATCTGGTACAGTTGGATATAGCCGTAGTGGACAAACGCTCTCCCACCAATTGGGTCTATGGAACCTTTGCCTACAATGCCGCGCTGAAAGGCAAAACTCCTTGGGACAAACTCAGCCCGGTTGGTTTGCAATGGGGAGTGGACCCCTGGACATTTCCGGCGGTCCCCAAAGGCGAAAGTATTAAGGCCCGCCAGTCCGTACTCAACAAATCCAACATAATGGTGAAGGCAGAGCATTTCGGCTGCAACGGTCGACTGGCCGGTCCTGTGGACAACAAACTTTCCTCTTGTATGTCATGCCATGCAAACGCCTTTGCAAGCCCGGATGGTCGTCAATTTATGCCGTTTTCGCCCAATATTTTCGGCTATGACGGCCAATGTGTGCAGTATTCCGCTGAAAACGTTGCCTACTTCCAAAATCTTACGTTTCCCATGGCACCCGCTAACGGCACATACCCACACGCCATTAACTTCGACACGTCACTGCAATTATGGGTAGCCTTTGGCCAGTATTGGCAGCATACACGTGAAAACAAACCCGTAGCCTGTAAAGACGGTAATTGAAGCCGGTGGTTTTCCACTTTCTCCCTCTCTCATACCGCAGTACAATACCGGATTTTCCGGGCTTGTACTTGCGATATGAAAATTGGAGATACACTTGAACTGATAGTAGCAGATATATCCCGGGGCGGTGCCGGGGTATCTCGCACACCAAAAGGCTTAACGGTATTCACCCCCGGAACCGTCAGCGGCGAAACCATCCGTGCCCGTATCATTGAAAAAAAAGCCAAGTTCGCCAACGCCGAGTTGTTGGAGATTTTGGCACCGTCCCCTCAGCGCCAACAGCCTATCTGCCCGGTGTTCGGACAATGTGGTGGTTGCCAATGGCAACATCTTCCGTATGAATTGCAGTGGCAAATCAAGCTCAGTGGTGTACAACAAGTACTAAAATCCAATCGCATCAAAGGGAAGTTTTCCATTGATGAATATCCGGCTGACAAAATCTGGAACTATCGCAATCGGGTGCAACTGCGTGGACACAACAAGTTATTAGGTTACTATGCTGCTCGTACTCACAACATAATCAATATCCATCAATGCCCTATCGCACATCCCAATATTAATGCAGCTTTGGAGTCTGTCCGAACTCAAGGCGCATTGTCGGGCAAACCCTATAAAGTGGAGTTGGAAGCTTTGGCAGATGAGGGAATACGTAGCGTATGGAACCAAAACCATGGTGCCGCCGGATTTCGCCAAATCAATGACGAACAAAACCTCAAACTGAAACACTGGATTCAGCAGGCATTAATCACTCCTCAGCCCCTACTGGATTTATATGGCGGCTCTGCTAATCTATCGTGGCAACTGGGACACAACCGGGACGTATCCTGCGTGGATTTATCCGCACCGCAACAGGCACCAATCCAGTGTCCCCCACGGATCCGTTTCTATCGGTCCGATATCTTACCCTGGTTAAAGCAGCAAATCACCGATATCCGGTTCAAACGAAAACCCATGCCGAAGCTTTCATGCTCCGCCATACTGGACCCACCCCGCGGTGGGCTGGGCTCTGACTTTGGTGACATTGCCGAACGGTTGGAATTTTTGAAAGCAAATGAAATCGTTGCCGTAGGCTGTAAAACCGATTCCTGGGCACGTGATGTCGCCGGCTTCATGCAACGCGGTTGGTCAGTTAAAAAAATAGCTGTCTTTGATTTTTTTCCCCATACGGTTCATATTGAAACAGTGGCGCTGCTAAGTAGATTGGTATAAATACCAGCCCTAACTCCAATCAACACTCCAGTCGTTCTTCCCCGCTAATATAGTCAAATAACACGAGGGGACAAACGCTGATTTCAACCCCTCTGCCCGAAAACCGTAACAACGCCTGTTGTAAGGCATCCAGTTTGCGAGGGGGCACGTCCACACTACATATATCAAACCCCTGCGGCGACTTCCATACCCGCATTCGGCTGCGCTCTAATAGTCCCAGGATCCGTTGACTGCTATCACGTTTAATATAGATAATGGCAAGATTCCAGGAAAAAGAACGCTTTCTGTTTTCTTTGGTGCGAAATTTTTCAGTCAATACTATTCGTTCGATTTCAGCCCATGCATAATGAACCGGCTCCATATTCAATATGGGGGACAAGTTCAAACCCTTTTTATCCGCGGACAATAAAATCGCACCGCCCTGTTTTTTGATTTGCAAAAAATAGCCCGGCGCTCTGCAGATCAAATACAAACCTACCGCTGTAAAGAACCCTCCAAACACCACCGGGAACCAACTAAACTCCGCCAGTTTTATAAATGTAATACCAAAACCTAAGAATGCCATAGCCAATAACAGCACTACAACCATGACACCGTACTTTTCCCGATAGACCACTACACCGTTACTTTTCTCTACAATTTTTATTCGCATGGGAACGCCTGTGGTTTACAATTTTTCCGTATTGCTTTATCAATGAGCATCCGAGAATTGTACCTGCATGATGCGCCGACCATTAGGTCATCGGTGCAAAAGCAGGATTATCCTGTAAAATAGCAGCCAACTCCCTGAAAAGTCATTTTTTCTCACAACCTATTGTGCCACACAGGCGGATATCGTTATAGTGAGCACCATGACCACACTTAACACCGTATTCATTTCCCACGGAGCACCGGACATCATTCTTGCCCCCAACCCCGTAGTTAATGCCTGGCACAACTACGCCCAGCAACGTCCCTGCCCCGACGCCATTATCGTCGTCTCCGCCCATTGGATGGACGAACCTGTTGGCATAACTTGCGGAGCAGAATTGTCCACCATTTACGACTTTGGGGGTTTTGCGCCTGAATTGTATCATATGAAATACCCCGCCAAAGGTGACCCGAAACTCTCTGCCAAAATCCAAGATTGTCTGCAAAAGCAGGGATTTGAAAATCAATTGCATTCCAGGGGTTTGGATCACGGTGCCTGGATACCTTTAAAAATGATGTACCCCGATGCAGACATTCCGATAGCACAGGTCTCTTTACCCGCCGGATCGTTGCAAGATGCTGCACGAATGGGCGCAGCGTTATCCACTTTGAGGAAACAAAATATTCTTATCATCGGTTCGGGGGGCTCTGTGCATAATCTGTCGGTCTTGTCTCGCGACAACAATACACCCGCTGCCTGGGTGGAAGAGTTTGAACGCTGGTTACTGCAAAGCATTGAGGCCAACCATTTCGATCACTTAATCGCCCCGGAAAGGTTTGCACCCAATTTCCCAATGGCCCACCCAACAATAGAACACTACGCCCCATTAGTAGTTGCCTGGGCAGCAGCAGACACGAACCAGGCCGGAAAACGCATTCATCATGCTGTTACCTATACTAACCTGGGGATGAGCATGTATGAGTTTGGAGAAACATAGTCCGTTTCACCCTAGGACCAAATCGCTACCTGTTAAGGTTCGCCGCTTTGGTAATTGGGTCAGATTCAGCTGTGAAATTCGTCCTTTGCGATGGAAATCCATTTTTTGTGAAGTGAGTTATAGGCTTTTCCCAACGAATCCGCCGCATCCAGCACTTGTTTCAGCACTACCTGAGCTTTTTCTCTTTCACCCTTTTTCTTCAGAAAAATTGCGTATCGTACAGATGCTTCCGGACCGGGAAAGTAGCCGCTGAGTGCTTCATACTCGTGCTCGGCTGATTCCAATTCACCCAGGCTATCCAATACTCTCGCATACAACAAATGCGCGTTATGGTTTTTATAGTCGGGATTTTGTTTAATCAACTCGTCAAGTAACCGCTTCGTTTCACTCGCATTCCCCAACTCAAATTCGGCACACGCCAGACTGTGCATTATATCCGGATCGTACACATACAAGCCGCGAAGCGAGTTTGTATAGAGATTCCGGGCTTCGCCATACATCCCTTTTTTCATACATTCTTCCGCGAGTTTTATATTATTCTCAACAGTGTCGGCTGCGGACAAATTCCTTACCGCTTTCTTTATATCTTTATTTGGGTTAACGACGCTTTGCAAATTCCGCTGTACCGTTCTTGCCGCTCTCCCCTGGAGAAGTTGAGGCAGCACCTCAATAATTAAATACGCTATCACGCCCGCCGCCGGTAACATAACGACGATCCATATCCACATGGTATTCCTACCGGTTTTTAGTATGTGGACAACCATGGCTACTTGAATCAACACGGATAAGACCAGCAAAGGCATAAAATATTTCCTTCTATATTATTAGTGGGTTACTAGAGCCCATACTGCGCGGCTCGCGAGGTTTATACTACCTCACGTTTGTCCAATTTTAGTGAGACCCGAAACAATAATTCAAGTGAATAATACCTATTTTAGGGCATATATGTGCGGTATATCCGAATTGTGTTGGGAAAGGAGGGGGTGGGGAGGACCAAATTGAGAGCTGTAGCATATCCCAGATTGCAAACGCATTGGAACATGCTGTGGATCTCTAATCCTGCTTAGAGCCTGCTTCATCAGAGAGCATAAAAAAAACGTACTTATCATCGATCATCAGGTTCATCTTTTTGCCGTGGTTATAAAAAGTAAGCGCCGTTTCCCGGTCGGAAAGCAAGCGCCAAACCCCATGATTTTCAGTATCTCTATAAAAGTTCATAATTTCACTTTTATTGCCACGATAACTAAACACCCAGATTGGCTCTTTTTCCGTCCCTGTCACTACCCCCACGCTGGACTGGAAGTTTGGATGTGGAACAAAACCTACTTCGGATAATCGATTTTCTGCGCCGGATTGGTAATACAGCGCCAGGAGCAGAATCGGAGTGATAACAAATAGTATGTTAAACAGGCCGGCTTTGGTGCGATAGTTGACTTTTGTTCTCTTAACGTAAATATGGTAGTACAACAGCGACGCTGCAATAAGTAATACGATCAATATTATGACTAAGCTTTCATCCATTTAGAGATCCATATAGAGCTCCATTCAGAACTCGCTCTGCACGCAAACTGCTGTCTAAGCCTGACTCCAGTGAGCGTGTACACGGCATTTGAAACGCCACCCCTGTGCGTTCCGAATACAGCTAAATACAAGAAAAGATAGTTGTGAATCTCGGTTTATGCAAAATTCTACCCTACGGGATTCCCTAACGACAAACCGGCTCGGGCCACATGCCCTCTGAGCCGGCTCACTCCGAGTCCTCGACGAAAGCATGGTGGGATATCCACTCCTTTGATTCTAAAAAGTACGAAGCCGAGACCATAGCATGTCGATCAGGCGACCAGGCCCTTTGACTCAAGAAACTCCGTGGGCACATCCGCATTCTTACGGCCTGCGATTGCAAAGTAATAAAGCGGTTCTCCTTCAATTGACAACCTGTGCCGATATCGTTCGATATGATAAACATCAAGGTATTTAGAAAAAATCAGCTCTCTGATCATGATTGAAAAACCGGACTCATCCGTGCTATCAAAGAACGATTCCTTAATATTAAATGCAATCCACCCTTCTTGTTTTATGATATTAAAGGCCTTTATAAATGCCTGGGTCGGAATGTCCCCAAAACCAAGCGCTGCGACAGTAACCATACAATCACATTGCCACGACGCGATATCCTCTTCTCTATCTTTATCCAAGTTGGTAAAATCTTCGACATAATAGGCGTCATACAAACCGGGGCGATCTCGCACGGTTGATTCATATGCTTCGGAGATGATATCCACACCAATTAAGCGTGACACACCGTGTTTTTTCAACTCCTCGCCCATCATCCCGTTGCCGGCGCCTAAATCCAACACACGCAGTTCTGAAAAGTTATCTTTAGACTGCTTTACTGACGATTCAAGAATACTGGTGACCTTGCTTGGTGAAGTGCACTTCAAACGATCATAGAAAATTTGTTCATATAATCCCTGCACTTGATAAATTTCATCATAGTCGTGAAATCTGATTTTGCGTTGTCCAGCTGGTCCTTGCAGGTAGAAATAGGTTTCATCCTGTTTCAAATTGGATGATTCTTGCCGTGGAAATTGTATTCTATGTCGTTTCTGCATGATGCTCCTACTATTTATGTTAATGTGTGATTTCACACTATAAATACCCAAGAAAAGTGCTTAGGGCGAATACTTTCCTGATCTTTTAAGATTGGTAGTTTGACGACCTATCGTGATTTTAGTCTGAGATAATATCGCTTTTCCCGAATCACTCGCCCCACGGAAAGCGTTGGCAAAGAAATCCCGTTAAGCGTGAGTTCCAGCTGGGTTACCAAGGCTGAAAAAGGAGGAAATATATAAGTCTCTGATTACCTTTATGATTGGTGCCAAAGATGCAACTATGCACCTGGTATGTTTGTGATTATAGCAAAATCAGGGGTTGACGGCTCCTGTTTTTGAATTCAAGCATTATAAACGACGACAGCGGGCTAATTGCGCCTGCACTGCCGCATTAAACCAGTCGGTAATTCCAGCGTTTAAGCCCGATAGATTTGTCTAAAAAGAACGCTTTTATGAGGAGATTTATACTTTCTTTACAAACTCTGACTTCAATTTCATGGCGCCGATACCATCTATTTTACAATCGATATTGTGACCACCCGCAACGATTCGAATATTCTTCACTTTGGTCCCCACTTTCACTACTTTGGATGTTCCTTTTACTTTCAGGTCCTTTATGACGGTTATCGAATCACCATCACGTAACACGTTACCGTTGGAATCTACAACTCCAGTCGGGTTAGCGTCAGCCAACAAGCCATCTTTCGCCCATTCATGTGCACATTCCGGACAGACATATATAGCCCCATCCTCATACGAATACTCTGAATTACATTTAGGACATTTTGGAATATCACTCATACAGCTCTCTCTTTAAAAATGGCCTCTGTCATCCTGGTTAATTATTACACAGACCGATGTATCCTTGCTTTTATTTAGCAAAACACAAGCTATTTTGGCTTGGGCCTACTTATCAAGAAAACAGCTATTGCGATAAACAAACCCGACATCCCCAACAGACCCCAGACATTTTCTACTCGATTATAAATGATTATCCAGCTTACTATCAGCATTAATACGGCTAATACTTTACTTGTACCTGAAATAGCCCCCTGTTGCTCCCAATCGATTAGCAACCTGCCTAATCGAGGATGTGCGTATAACCAGCCATGCAATCGATCAGAGCCCCTGGCGGCAAACCACGCCGTTAAAAGCAAAAAAGGAACCGTTGGTACGCCGGGCAAAAACAAGCCAACGATGGCCAAACCCAGAAACAGGTAAGCCAAAATTAAAGCGGCCCAACGAGTCATGTAACCCAATTTTTTATCGATGCGATTTTCTTCCAGCAAGTTAGAGTTTAATACGTATTAGTAAGAGCAAAAGCGTGTTTCCGCTATTAACATGGATTTCTATTATTTTGCTTTATCTATGTTAACGTATAAAATTCAACAGCTAGTGACCGCGGTGGCTAAGCTGTAACTGAATAGTAGCCGTTATAATACCCAAAATTGCAATGCGCGCAATCGCCGGAACGTAAATTGTCGTGGTTAGCAGAGATTCAATGGTTGATTTGATTACAAGGTACTTGCAAACGGGAGCCTATAAAATGTTTCAACCTGGTAGTATATTGAATATGTGAGGGGACTCTGAATGGACCGTGGAGGAGCCTTCCAGAGCATATTATTATGTGTTCGATAGTAGACTCTGTTTGTTCTAATCTCTTCCCCGCACCAGTCTTACATGATTGGATTCCGATGGTTCCGTAATACCAACACCGGCACGCCCAAAATCGAGTATATATATCGCTTTAGTTCCTTGTTTACGGTCTGTGCTCCAAAACACAACAGAAGCGGTATTGGGAAATAGACTCAAATCTATCCGCGGATATTTACAATTATTGTTAACGATTGAAGCCAGCTCCGGCAGTTTTGGCAGCCTCCAATCCCGGTAAGATGCAAACCCTCCAATTGAATTTAATTCATGTGTTTTTTTTAGTGCCATGTCCCACGGCATTGCTATTGATTCCCCAGTACAGGTTGAGCCATTCCAACTTTGACCCAAGGCGCAACGCATCCACGTCAGCCCAGACACCAAGTCTGTAACCGTACCGTCGTCGTCCCAATAGAAACGCTCCTCTTCTGGAATATTTCCTTCACACTCGTATGGCCAGGAATTGACAGTCTGTACCATTGTCTGTAAAGAAAACGCAGCGATAAATATAAAGAACTTCTTCGTCAACATAGCAGATAACATGAATATCACCTTTTGATACTGACATCCCTGACATCTGTTGGGAAACCAAGAGACATCGAGAGTTACCGATGACTCTTGGTTTTTTTTTACACGCTTTACTTGCTTGGATAACCTGGCCCGGATTTTACCGGCACGGCACCGTGCTGTTCGTCCTTCGCTGGATCTATTTTTACACCTCGGTGAGTATAGGTGGCATAAGCTTCCATAGCGATCAGGTCATCACTATCCAGCTTTAGCATTTTGCCTTGCATCGGAACCAAAATGCACCAGTTAATCATTTCCCGCAGAGTACCCACTTTACCGAGGTTGGTCTGATATTTTGGAAAGGTGTGAGGATTGGTGGCCGAACCATCGGGGTGGCAGTTTCCGCAAGCCAAACCGTTTGTCCCAAGTTTTGGGTTATGCCAAAGCGCATCCCCTTTTGCGACCGCTTTCAGTAAAGCCATTTGTTCTTGAGAAATTTGCTTTTCGGTCCTGGGTGACTTCGCCTGTACCACACTGGCAATGACAAAGGGCACCAATACTAATATCGCCACCAAGGTTCGTTTTATCGTTGAATGTATCATCATTGTTTTCCTCCGTTAAACTTTAAGCCCTTTTTTGATGTTGTCAGGCAGCAGATCGGAAAATGCCCTCCACTGCATATTGGCGTCAAAGTTGGATTCCAGGGCGATATTGTGCGTCCCTAATCCATCTTCAAAGTCGCCGGGATCGGACCGGTTTTGTTTAACTTTAGGATACTTCAGTTCTACAGGCGGGTAGGGCCAAGGCCATGAGGTTGATAACAATCCACAGGACTTAATATTGTCAATTTCATTGTAGACTATCTGATGCACATGTCCGTGAATAGAAACCACTTTTTCAAATTTGCTGAGAATTTTGCGGATCTCAGGTGCGTCATAAGTATTGAAGTTCCAGCGCGGATAATATTCCCACAATGGAGAATGCGTCATTATCACCACCGGAGTACCTGCGGATACTTTTTTAACATCCTGTTCCAACCATGACAGTTGTTGTTCACCCACTCCCCATGCACCACATTGATGACACTCCAACTCCTCTAATAACCCCATACGTTCCTTGGGAGTGAGTTTCCTGGCCGACCAAAAGTCCGGGATGAGAATGGAATTCATCCCAATAAAGTGGACGCCGTTGTGATCAAATGACCAGTGCTCATCTCCAAACAAGCCACGCCACGCTTTCCCCATATCCAGATAATAGTCGTGCTCACCGGGTATGATTTTGTACTTCATCTTCAACTTATCCAGGATTTTCTTTCCTTTTACCAATTCCTCCTTTTTCCCGGATTGACCCAGATCGCCAGCATATAAAAGAAAATCCGGTAGTGGTCTAATTTTATTGACATCATCTACGGCTTTCTTAAGAATATCATCAAACTTGTGTCCTTTTATATCGTATAGATGCGCATCAGTCAGTACTGCAAAGTTGAAAGGCTTCACTTTCTTTGACGCTGCTTCAGCCACACCACCCAATCCGAAAAAACTGCTGGCGCTGGGTGCAAAAATACCCGCAAACATTGTGGCTGCACCCGTTTTCACCGAGTACCCTAGGAACTGTCGCCTGGAAATTCGCTTCATGACTCCCCCCTGTAAGTTATGCAAATCGAACCTGATCTGGAATTAGAATCATTCTAATTCCTATTTCAGTTAAGCTCACTTCAGAAACTTGTCAATGCAGTTAACACCTTCCATACACTTATGAGATTTTACCCGCATACTTAATGCTGATTTCTATCCGATTGGTTTAAAGGGAAAAATACAATGCACATGGGTTTAGGAACAACCCTTCGGGCCCTAGAATCAGATTTTACTTACAAACAATTCAGATAAATGCGGGGAACAAATAGAACAAACAAGCAGCAACATTTGGTTTTTAAAATACACAAAGCATCAATTGCAACTTCCGGAATTGGGATACCGCTTAGCTGTTCCAGTGCGCAAATGGCCCAAGAAAGACCTGCAATTATAATGGCTGGTTTTAGGGTACCGTAACAACCCCCATAGGCCAAAGCCCCTGCTTGCCGGATATATATTCTTTCCTATATGTCGCAAAGGCGCGATCCAGATCTGAAAATACCGTTACGGATTTTCCGTCTGCAACCGGTGGATCTATACTCCTAACTTTGGTTGTAACGCTAAATACTGGCTCATCCTTATTCCAAGTGAAACGCGTACCCGGTGTCAGCAAATCAACCCAGCATTTTACCTCGGGCAAGTCTGATGACGTTAGTTTGTGCCACAGCTCATCGTCTGTACCCCAAAGATCCGTTTCTTGTAAGACCCCGAAGTGCTGAGCGGCCTTAATTGCCTCTGCAGTAAGTTGATAAAGACCTACCTCACGATAATTTGACCAGCTGGTTCTATCGGTTTCTATATATGTGTATGCCAACCAACGCGCTGTCTCCGCGTTGTTCACTACGATACGCCCGTCTATAACATCTAAAGAATCTATGGCTCTTTGAATTTCCTTATTACTGGACAACCGCAGGTACTCCAGATCCCTAAAAAAATAGTCTAATCTATCAGCGCACAGTGCAGGTGACGGTTGCTCCAACAGCGAAAACCTCTCTTCATCCATAAACTCACGCCAATCCATGTTGTGGCAGTTTAGGATCCCAGGAATATCTGAGTTAGCAATAAAGTCCTGTTTTTTCTCTTCGTGATAGCTTTGTCGGCTGTGATCGTTAAAAACAAAGTCAATTACATGGCTAAACGCGGTATGACTGACATCATGAAGCAAGGCTGCAATCTGCTCATGGATTCCCCCGCCAAGCCGTCGAACAAGAAGCATGGTACCCACAGAATGTTCAAACCGGCTGAACGGTGGAGTTATGCAAAGCAATGCAGTTATTCCATGTTGCGAAATACCCTTCGTTCTTTGCATGGCTTTACTTAACATTAAATCCAGCAAAACAGGCTCTTTAATCTCTACTGTTCCGTACAATTCGTCTATGTATTGCATGATATTTTAGCCTCCCCGTGTCTGTTACAGGCTAAACTGATAGCAAAAATGGAGCGTCTTTACAGCCATTGATCATAACTCGTTACTAGCATAAGGATACATCCGCGTGAAACGAAAAAGCAGAGACCGCTGAACTGTATGCTACTTATAAATTTATACTTTTTCAATTGGAATTGATTAATACACGTGGGCTCGAAGATTGATATTTGCCTTAATCGACTTAACTGCTTAAATGCGTGAGAATTACTTCGGTTAGTTTAGAGATATAGACTGCATCAATTTTTTTATGGTTCCCGGTTATTCTAATTTTTAGCATATATTTATTGATTCCCGTCATAATTAAGTAAGACTCTACCTCTTCATAATCGTAATTGCCCGTTGTGTCCACCTCGTATTTTAAATATGCATACAATGTATTGAATTTTGCAGTGAATCTCTTTTTTGTCCTTTGCTCTATCCTGACATTTTTATATATTGCTTTTTGTTCATAATATTCAATGTCTCTAATCGCCGCATCGAATGCTCGGTTAGTTATCTTCGAATCTATTCCATCTTCTATTGGGCCATATCCGGCATCAAATAAGATAATGGTTAAGTGAGCTAGATTCTTACTATCGGAATAAGAGTATCCAGCAGACGCACCGTATCGAGCATCGTCGAATTTCTCTACTTTCTTGTCATGAAAGTCGACAAGTCTATTCGGGAGCTTACTTAACATTTCCATTTCTGCGCCAACGGCGCAATTCAAAGAAACTAATACCAAAAAAACCTGAAAGCCCGACAGTTTAACCAGTGCATTCACAAATCTACGGGCCGCATTGCAAGGTACTGACCCGCGGCGGCACGTTAAGTGGAGCCGTTGTTTGTCTGTTCCAATACATACCATTTATACCTCCTCCAGCTCCTTCGTACACTTATCATTTAACGAAAAACCCCGTACCGCTCATAAACCATATAGGCAAGGAGCGGATTCGTGACTTAGAGGTTCAGAGAACCACTTATTAACCGGAAGAGCCGGAGAAAACTTTACGAAAATCCTCTCCGGCCCCGAGGTTACCTGTTCATTTGGCCAGCCCTACTTCGCTCCAGTAACAAGAACGTTATCAAATGCCCATCCCGTAATGTCACCCGGACCACAACACGAGTCTGCAGTATCGTAGAGGAAACGAATCTCCACTGTGTCCCCCGACACCACGCCAGCCACATCAAAAGTGATGTTTCTGAACGTTGCATCTGCTCCAGTGTGTAGCTCGGGGGTCGGACCATGTATATCTGAAAATGGCCCGCCATTTATGGACACTTGCACGTGCTCCACGTCAAACACAGTTGGGTAACCACCCTCGTTTGAGCTAAATGAGTCAAAATTTACTGATATTGTATCGCTAAATGCGGTAAGTACCGGAGACTGAACATAGCTTCTCTCTGCACCATCGTTTCCGACATTTGGATTTGTCCACCAGGTACTAGGTAGGGCTTTACCTATAAATCCAGGCAACGACGATGCTAACTCCCACATTGGTGCCCTCGACGGAAAACCTATGGAAGTAAATGCAAACCCGCCTACTGTCCAACCTTGAGGGCCCGATTCAAAATCGAAAAACGCGTTGGAATTACCTCCTTCCAACGCTTCCACTCGAGATATGACATTTTTCAAAGAATTCGACAGATTTTCTATATTTTGCTCCAAGCTACCAAGCTGGCTTTGCATTTCATTACGACTCGCTTGCAGTGAAGTAATGCTATTAGTATTGCTACTTACTTGAACCAACAACAAAGATACTTGAGCGCTTAACGGGTCCAGGCCCGAGGTGTTTTCCGCGACTTTTTGCTTTAGCTGCTCTACTAATACCTGCAAATTTTGTATCAAGGTATTATTATTGTCGATAAGAACACGAATTGATGCGTCTACCGAGGCTATTTCTGCTTTCAATTCAATGGCTAGTTTTTCAGTTGCATTCTTCAGATTGGACAAGTCCAACCGCAGCGAATTTAGTGATGCTGAGTTGCTATTTACTTGTACGAGTAGCGCCGCAATATCCTTCTCATTTATAGAGACTCGGCCAGATAGCGCATCGAGTTTTTGTTGAATACCAGCAATGTCACTCTTTAGCTGTGATACCATTTTCTCCAGGTTACTGATCGCGTCAGCATTTTGACTAATAATTACTGAATTCGCTTCAATCAGCTCGCTCAAGGTTTGAAACGGTTGTCCATTCAATCCAGCATTTTCGACCGCTAAAACTGAAGTGGACAGACACAAACTAGTGCCTATTATTAAAGATCTAGTAGCATGCATATTAACCTCGACTATAGTTTTTTTACTTCCGATTAGTGAATAATAAAACTCTCTAAAACCGTTACCTCTCAGCTTCGGATCGTAATTGTACCCTTCTTCTAGGAAACTATAGCTTAACGGATTAACATAGTAATACAAACAAATATTTTACGCGAAAAACTGATTACCCGATTCACTCAGCGATTTTGAGCGCTACACAGCAAAAATGATTGAACAATAAACAAATGTGTTAGCCTTAACTCCAACCTACTGGTGCAATTTAACTGCCCTCCTTTTACGTGTACGCGTTTGTGGTTAATACGTACCGACGGCTACCGCCCAAGAGTCAGTTCAACCTGGACGAATTGTATGACTCGCTCCATCTGAACACCTATCATTTGTGGACATAGAATACATGAGCGCTGAACAAATAATGTCCGCCTTTTTAAACAGCGAGATATCTGCTCCACTGTTCCAGCTCATCATTTGAGGTCCTGTTACTCCAATGCCTATATGGATCTCCAATTGACATCACAATAGACTAAGCCGCCATAATACCTCGCCTTTGAAAAAATTGAGTCGAGAGCAAGACGTACCGACGGATGCTTTAACGTGATCTAAATGGAATGTCATGGATAATAGAGTAAAGTGGACTTTACTCTTTTGTGTTATCCAAATGGTTATTTTGACTGGACTGCTTTTACATAGACAAAGTTTGCAGGTACGCTAACAGATCAACCTGTTCCTTTTCGCTCAACACGCCCAGCATAGGCGGCATATGCTCCCACATCTTTCGCATGGAACTGTGATGCTGACGGCTATTGTGCATCCTTTTCATATCCATTACAGCTCCGGGATGACCAAAGCGTATTTTGTGCAATGTTTCCCACGGATTCTTGTTGGCTATGGTCCCAACATATTCGGCCTTACTTTTTCCGGAAGCAAGGTTCATAGTGTCTCCTGCTTTACCGTGACAATCCAGGCAATATTTTTTGTAGTGACGTTTACCCTCTTTCGCATCACCTTTAACTTGTTTGGTATCGTATGAGATGTATTTAGTCATATCAATCTGTCCTTTGCTGACAAATCGGGACACTGCGTTTAGATGCTCGCCAGTCAGATACTTGCCATATCCGTGCTGAGTATTTTCTAGAATTCGACGTATCTGTTCAACCGATCGGCCTTCAGCTTCCCGAATTCCCTTAATGCCGGAATAGTGACTGCCCTTTGAATAGGCTCCGTCTTTACCGCGGTAATCCCAACCGTGACACTCTTTACAGCGCCAGGTGGTGTTTCCACTTTTCTTACCGTCTTTATATGCCGTATGCGTACTATCAGGCGGCGTCAGCCCGGCATCAACCCACCATTTATCGTAAATACGCCCACCAACAATCAATTCTTCAACCTCGCTGGCACTTACAGGTGTCAGCAAGAGCGCCAGAACTAAAAATAGGCATCTGTCTCTCATCTTATCCTCTTCCTTCAAGCGTAGACATACAGAAGTATAGACAAAATGTAGTTGAAAATGTAAACCAGAGTCACTCAATGAGTGTGACACAATTCTGACAAGATTTCGGATATGCCTAAAAGAGTCACTGTTGCACGATAACTGTGGGTTTCATATCCAGGGAACCTAAGATTAAGTCGATCAATGACACTAATGAGAGCCACCCTAAAGCCAGTCACTTAGCTCTGGCAATCGGCAGGCGGCGACGAACAGGATTCAATACTACCCAAGATAGAACCACCGACCCACCGTATTGGGTTGTTATACGGGTTTCTCTTCGCGGACAAGCATGCCCATAAATCTGGCAAATCGCCTCTGTCTGGTTTCGGGTTTCTTAGCGCTCGTCAGTCCGTAAGCGATGACATAACGACTCGATCTATTGAGTGTTTCGAAAAACCGTTTCGCCTTCGGATTACTGTCCAATACCGCCACGAAATCCGCAGGTACTTGTAATTCACTTGATACATAGGCGTTCTGCCATCGACCATCCGCCTTGGCGGAACTAACATGGACGAGCCCGGGCGCTTTCATTCGGCCCTCGCTTATCAACCGCTCTGCATGTTCTCTGTTCCTTTTTGACCAATTGCTTCGAGCTTTCCTTGGAGTAATTCTTTGGATGTAGGCTTGGTTATCAAACGACTTTTTTACACTATCAATCCAACCCCAGCACAATGACTCAATCACGACATCCTCCCAAGTCACACTCGGAATACCAGTCCCTTTCTTAAATATCTTCACCCACAGTTCAGTTTCGGTGGCGTGATTCACCTCGAGCCACCGACCGAGATCCTTCGGTGACGTAAAGGTCATGAGTCTCTTTAAATCGGGTTCAGGCATGGCAAACCTTATTTCTGTGTTTGTCTCGGCATTGCGTAGTTTTGGTTACGATACAACCGGCAGGGTATGCACCTACCGATATTGACCCTTGGTGTTTCTGTGTCCACGTAACCAAGACTACCCGATTAGTTACCTAATGCACCTTCCTTGAACAATCGAGTTATTATATACACCGAGATAGTTAATTAGATCAGTTACTTATCGACTCCGGATCCTACCCGGCAACTCCTTTCCACTATCCGTTTATTAATTTCATAATATTCAGAACACCCCTAGATATGTAATCCGCACTAATAGCAACTATTTTACAGTTTAACTTAGCGATTTATAACTCTTTACTTTATCACTGTGCTGTATAGAAAGCCCTGATATTTCCGAGATACTACTAGCTGTTTGCATTAATGTATCCCAACTCTGCTCAGACAAAACCCGCCTATCAAAATTAAGATAGCTTAAATCAAACTCCTTGAACATACCTCGAAAAGTCACGCAATATATATGGTTCAGTGCTACCGCCTATGGCAGGTGTAGCTGTTCTCATGTCAACGAAAATATCAAGAAAGTGAGAGTAATATATAGTTTTAATGGATTGCCAGACAAATAAATGTCTTTTGTTGATAGAAATTTTTTCTTTGTCAAAGTAAAGGAACGCCCTATAGCCCCAAGTTAGCGCTCCAAATAAGGTTAACATTATGCCTTGAACAAACCAACAAACCAACAAACCAACAAACCAACAAACCAACAAACCAACAAACCAGGATGTATTTAATCCCGCGTCAAGGTCTACATATACCATATAAAATGCTATCAACCCCGCTACAAATGGAGAAGCACCGATCAGCTTTAGCATAATTGATATATTCGAGCATCCTGGCTTTTTCATTGGCTCCTCTTAATTCAGTAGACGGTCAGCATCTACACGTTGAGTGGAAAACCGGGTCTGGGGATTGGCATCATGCCCGAGGAGGTTGGTGACGCGGAACCGTTGGTTAAACAGGCATTGCCGGACTTAGATCCTCTTGAGTTCCCGATTTGGTTTACCACCCACCGGGAACTGAACACCCACCGAAGGGTAAGAATTGTATATGATCTTCTAGCGGAAGAATTGTCGACACAAAAATAAAACTTGCGATCCAATACCGGTTGAGGAATATTTGTTTACATCAAAACCCGGGGCAGAACACTGACCCCGGTTTTCCAGATTTATATTGCCGTAGATCTTAAAAGCTCCAGATTGAATGTGGCGAATCAGGAACCCGCAGACCAATTCTTGAGATTGACACATGCACCTTTGAACAATATCAGCTCGGAAGGCTGCGATTTCTCAGACGCGACCGGATCAGCACTGACCACCAGCTGCTTGGCCGTTTTAAGCTTTTCCCACAGCGGCTCGTCTACATCTATACGCGTCTGACCTGCTTGCACGCTGGTCAGAAAAACGGTCTGATTGCTGTTCTTGTCAACCATCCACAGTCGCAGCTCTCGCCCCTGTTCCGGTACCAGTTTATTCTTGCTTTTAATTTCCAGCCGGAACGGTTTGTTGTAAGCCAGTACGGCAACCTTCGGTTTCTGTGTGGCATCTTCGAGCACACCAACATAGACCAGATCGCCGGCCGTGACGTCCGTGTCTGTAGTGGGTTGCATCACCTGGAACCCGATAAACACGGCAAGACCTAATGACAACATGCCATTACCCAGAGCCAAGGGCCGCCAGACACTTAAGTTCTGCCACCAGGATGTTTTTGTTTGCGACGTAGGTTGCGACGTGGATCGCGACTCGGGGGCAGCAATTTTCTGCATAAGCGTGTCGAGCACCCGTGGTGGCGGTTCTATTTCAGGCGTTTGCGCATTCAGCGGTACGAGCACTTCCTGCCACTTCACCACCAGGCGTTGCGCCTCCGGGTTTTCGTTCATCAGTTGTTTAAAGCGTTCGAGATCGGTGCCGGATAGGCTGCCCAGCGCATATTCTGCGGCCAGCATTTCGATGTCTGACATTTCCTGATCGCTCATATCTTCAGGCACTCCCGAATACTGGCCAGCCCACGACGCACCCAGGTTTTCACCGTGCCCAAGGGCCATTTACCCTGTTGGGAAACTTCGGATGCCGTGAAGCCCTGGTGATAAACCATCAGCAGGCACTTCTGTTGATCTTCATTTAATAACTCCATGCAATTCATCAATCGATTGAGTTCATCGTCGGCTTCCGAGTCACCGCTATGGCTGACTGTGTCCTCCAACTCATCCGTCCATTCCGTGTGATCGGCTTCTTGCCTGGAGGTACTGGCTCTTAACATATCAAGTGACTGATTACGCACGATATTGATCAGCCAGGTCATGGGCCTGCCGCGCTGAACATTGTAATCCGCCGCGTAGCGCCAGATCTTTAAGCAGGCTTCCTGCAGCGCCTCTTCGGCTCTGGCCTCTTGCTTCAATATACGCAGGGCAACGCCAAAAAGTTTCGCGGAAGTGAGTTGGTAGAGTGTTTTAAAGGCATCCTGATCCTTCAGCGCACATTGGGCGATGAGCTGAAGTAAGCGATCCTGACTGTCTATAGATTGATCAAGCATGGGGTACCAGATAGATACGTGAATCACCGAACTTTATCAGACAGATCAACGGGGTTCAACGGATGCTCCAGTTGAATTCAGCTCATTCCTAAAAATTTTGAATCCATCCTGCGGGTTTCTGCGTAAGTGGGAATGACATGCAGAAACTTAACACACGCGCTCTAGCGAGCGCGCACAGGATGAGATCAAAACAATGGCTATCGAAAAATACAATGCTCGTTTTGAGCGACTCGATGAACTGGAGCAAACCTTATGCTGCTTCTTTAATCACATGGGTGACCGGCCTTATGTCGAACCGTTCTTCGCAATAATCAGTCGCCTTGGCAATGGCGTGTTCTGGTATGTTTTGATGACAATTATTCCAATTGCCGATTCCGTTAATGGCCCAATCGCCAGTCTGCATATGGCGGCCGTTGGGCTGGTCTGCGTGGTGTTTTACAAGGTACTAAAAAATAAGCTGGTACGACAACGCCCTTATTTGAAGTGGAACAATATCCGTCGCGGAACAGCTCCGCTTGACTTATACAGCTTCCCCTCCGGTCATACCTTGCATGCGGTCGCGTTTACCATGGTTGCCCTGGCTTATTATCCGCTACTTGCTCCATTACTGGTTTCCATGACGCTGCTTATTGCCTTGTCGCGAGTGGTTCTCGGTCTGCACTATCCTAGCGATGTGCTCGTTGGTGCCATCATCGGGGCCGCCGTCGCCTTGCTCAGCTTTTGCTTCTAACCCGACCTTACAGGAACTTATTCTCATGCACATTTTAATGATAACGGACGTCTACTTTCCTCGGGTAAACGGTGTGTCTACCTCTATCAAGACTTATAGAGCCGCACTGCAGGCAAAGGGCCATAAAGTTACCGTCATTGCACCGGACTATGGCAAGACCACCGACGATGAAGCAGGGATCATCAGAATACCCTCACGCGGACTACCGCTGGACAAAGAAGACAGAATGATGAAGGCGCACCATATCTATCGTCTGGTTAAGCAATTGCAAAGGATGGACATCGATATTATTCACATCCAGACACCGTTTGTTGCCCATTACGCAGGATTGAAGCTGGCGCGCATTCTCGGCGTGCCCAAGGTCGAGAGCTACCATACCTTTTTTGAAGAATATCTGTACCACTATGTTCCTTTTCTCCCCAAACCTTTGATGAAAAGTGTGGCTCGCCGTTTTTCCAAGTCACAGTGCAACAGTGTTGATGCCATCGTTGTACCATCAAGCGCCATGTTAGAGGCCCTTCGTGGCTACGGTGTTGAGGCAACAGCTGAGATTATTCCGACCGGCCTGAACCTGCGCCGATTCAAGGGCGGTGACGGCGCGGCCTTTCGTAACAAGTACGGTATCGAAAAGGATCGACCGCTGCTGCTTAATGTAGGACGGGTGGCCCATGAAAAAAACATCGATTTCCTGATTCATGCGCTGCAAGAGGTTACAAAGGCAATTCCCGACATCCTGCTTGTGATCGTGGGCGAGGGACCTGCCGAAAAACATCTGCATGCGCTGGTTAAGGAGCGGGGCTTGCAAGCGAATGTCCGCTTTATCGGCTACCTGGACAGAGACACGGAATTGAAGGACTGCTATTGCGCCGGTGATATTTTCGTCTTTGCTTCCAGAACGGAAACACAGGGACTGGTCTTGTTGGAAGCCATGGCCCTGGGTGTGCCGGTGATTTCGACGGCGGTTATGGGTACCCGCGATATTATTGAACCGGAAATGGGTGCTATCCATGCGCTGGAGGAGGTTTTCGACTTCAGTACAAAGATCGTTTCAACTATTAAAGATGAGAAGCTTCTGGCATCGCTATCCGAAGATGCTCAGCAGTTTTCACAAGGCTGGTCAGAACAGTGCTTCACCCGAAAGATGCTTGGCTTTTATAGTGACGTTATCGCCAAGCATGAGGCGCATTGCGCCACCGATATGGTGAGGGAGCACATCTGAACATGTTTATTGATTCGCTCCTACGACCGTGTTTTTTGTTTGCCATATTGTAGCCTGGATGAAACGAATGGAATCCGGGAGTCCCCGTATTTCTTCACAGTCTCTACGCTACATACGGGCTACGCGTCCTCTCTTTTCCTTTCCCTTTTTCTTTTCACTTTCTCGCAACGCTTGAATCCATTCTGAGGATTGTTGCGTATGTGTTAGTAACAAGGCCGCGAACATAGCGGCCGGTAAGGATTTTAACACTTTAAAGAGGAATGAATTCGATGAACAAAACTGAACCTGCAGTGCAAAGAGTAGTACTCATGCCGGGCCTATGGACCAGCGGCTATTTTATGACGTTCCTGGCGCGCGCTATGCGAAAAGCGGGTTTTGCAGTCTCCATATTCTCTTGCCCCTACGTGCGCTGTTCGGTGGAATCCAATATGGACGCCCTGCACAGGCTCATCGACACCTTTGAGGGACAGCCTTTTTCGATTGTGGCGCACAGTCTGGGTGGACTACTGGCGCTACGCACTCTGGAGCAATACCAGCCAAGCCATTTCAAACGCCTGGTGCTGTTGGGGTCTCCCATCGCCGGGAGTGAGGCCGCCAGATCGTTCGGCTCATTTGGCTTAGGCCGGATTATGCTCGGCCATAGTTTCGATATTTTGAGTCGCGGTGTGAATGTTACCGGCGACTTTGATATCAGCCAGATCGCCGGCTGCAAGGCAGAAGGGCTGGGACGCCGGGTAGCCAAGCTTGAGAAGCTCAATGATGGTGGCGTGTCGGTCAGCGAAACAAAGGCACCATGGCTAAAGGATCACCTGGTGCTGAACGAAAGCCACGCCGGGCTTTTGTTCTCACCAAGAGTCGCTGAGCATACCGTGAATTACCTGAAATCTGGAAATTTTAATTTTTCCGGACAGGTCTTTCATAAAGCGAGGAAAGAGCAAGTGTGTAGCCTTGGGTAACGTTCCCACGCTCCTGCGTGGGAATGCATACAAATCCACCATCATAGGAGCGAATTATAGTCGCGATTAGTGCACTCAAATAGTGCGCGACCCTGAGGTTTATGCTCCTGCGGTGTGTTTATTATATTGTGATTGCTCCGGCATGGGATTACAGACTAGTATCGTGGGTCAATGCATTTTGCCAGCCTCCTTTGGGTTTCGACGTTAGTGGCAGTAACCGCGCCGTGAACATGAGCGGCGAGTCAGAATTTGAAAGTTTTTAATGAGGATTGATACGATGAGAAACCAAACTTTACACGCCATCAAACCGGCCCTGAACCTGCTGGCTGCCTTTGCCCTGTTATCCCTCACTGCCTGTGGTGGCGGTGGTGACGATGCACCCAACGTCGATGAGACGCCGTTCCTTAATCTGACCAACTTCCAGGCCGCCTCGGTAGTGATCGGTCAGGCCAATTTTACCGACAACGCTGGGAATCAGGGTGGTACGGTGGATGCTAATACCACTAGCACCAATGAAGGTAATCCTGGGGTCGCAAACGGGATTTTGTATCTTCCTGATACAATTAATCATCGCCTGTTGGGCTTTAACACGATTCCAACCATGAATGATGAAAATGCGGATTTTGCTCTGGGACAAACTGACCTGATATCGAATAATTCGGGCACCAGTGCGACTGAGTTCGATAACCCGATGACGGTCGCCTTTGATGGTGGCAAGATGTTCATGGCCGAGTATAACAACAACCGCGTGTTGATCTGGAACACGATCCCCACAGCCGGGAATATCCCGGCGGACGTTGTTGTCGGGCATGCAGATCTTACTACGAGCTTCACCGGGCCTTGTGAGAATACGAGTTTAGATACCCCTGAAGGCATGTGGGCCGTGAACGGTAAGCTGATCGTGGCTGATACTTCAGGTAATCGTGTCCTGATCTGGAACAGTATCCCGACCACGAATAATGTACAGGCCGATATCGTGCTGGGTCAGAATAGTTTTACTATGTGTCAATCTAATGACGATAATCAGGATGGTATTGCCGATAGCACGCCCAGTGCCAGGACATTGCGTTCTCCGAGAGCGGTATGGAGTGACGGTCAGCGCCTGGCGGTCGTGGACTTTTTCAATAACCGTGTATTGATCTGGAACAGCTTTCCCACAGCCAGTTTTACCCCGGCGGATGTGGTGCTGGGACAGTCAGATTTCACGCATAGTACAGCCAATGATGACAATCAGGATGACGCCATAGATAGCACGCCCAGTGCCCGTACCCTGGGTGGGCCCAGAACCGGGGTCTATTCAAACGGCCAGCAACTGTTTGTGGCCGATACAGATAATAATCGCGTATTAATCTGGAACAGCTTCCCGACCGCCAATTTCACCCCGGCCGATGTGGTGCTGGGACAGGGCGATTTTACGCATAAAACACGGAATGATCTTGATCAGGACGGAACGGAAGATGGTCAGGCCAGTGCCCAGACCCTGAATGGTCCCAGCGGTATTTCTCAAAGCGGGAATCAGTTGATTGTCGCTGATGGAAACAATAACCGTTATCTGATCTTTAACGAGTAAGTCCGCACTACCTGTATTTCGCTAGTGGTCCGTTTGGTAAATAAGGTAACTTTCAGCCGCCACACAAGGGTTCTTGGCAAGGCACAGGAGCGCAGGACTGGCGGGCCCAATTCAAGCGAGTGTAACGCCGCCAAGAACCTTTGTTTGGCCCTCCGGGGCCTCTGAAGTCACCTTATTACCAAACGGACCACTAGCAGACTGTGAAACTACTTTCACAGTCTCTACGCTACATACGGGCTACTTGTTCCTCTCTTTTCCTTTCCTTTTCCTTTTCCTTTTCCTTTTCCTTTTCCTTTTCTCACAACTATTGAATCGATTCTGGGGATTGTTGCGTATGTGTTAGTAAGTGTGATTGATCCGCGTAAACGTACCTTGCATCGCAGATATTGAAATTTTATCGAAACCAATTGAATCCATCCAAAGGATTGTTACGTAAATGGTAGTAACGGTGACGTTAACGTCAACGCCCTACGAGACATTCATTACAACTTTTAAAAAGGAATTAATACAATGAAATATTCAGAAAAAGTAAATGCAGAAACGTCAACCGCTTTAAAACCGGCCCTTAAGCTGTTTGCGGCGTTTATCATACTTTCCCTTACTGCTTGCGGCGGTGATGGTAGTGATGGTGTTACCGTGCTCCCGGAAGACGTTGCAAATCAGATTCGTCTCAAGGTCAATAACGCAAGCTTTGATGATCAGCTTGGCACTAACGTGTCCCTGTCCGGCGATACCCTGGTTGTGGGAGTCGCTAATGAAGACGGTGTGGCGGACGATGCCGGGGCGGTGTATGTCTTTATTCGAAGTGGCTCTACCTGGATTCTAGAGGACCGTCTTACCGCAGATAATGCCGAGGCAGGCGATAATTTTGGTGCCAGCGTGTCCCTGTCCGGCGATACCCTGGCAGTAGGCGCGCCCTTCGAAGACGGCGGTAGAAGCTCCACTTTAGGTAATACGAATAACAACGCCACGGACTCCGGGGCGGTGTATGTTTTTACCCGTACCGACGGTGTTTGGAGACCGGACGCCCTGCTCAAGGCCACCAATGCCGACCGGCGTGACCATTTTGGCGAAAGCGTCGCGCTCTTCGGTGACACTCTGGTGGTGGGAGCGCCCGATGAAGCCGCCAGAAGCGGCAGCGGAATTGGCGCCAATAACAATACTGCCCCTGGGGCAGGGGCTGTGTATGTCTATACCCTTGGTATTAACGGTAATTGGGGCGATCAGGTCTACCTCAAGGCCAGCAATGCCCAGGCGGGTGACCGGTTTGGCACTAGCGTAGCGCTGGACGGCGACACCCTGGCGGTGGCAGCAGTGGGTGAAGACGGCAATGACCTGGGTGGCGAAGATGATTCCGGGGCAGCGTATGTCTTTGTCCGTGATAACAATACGTGGACCGAGCAGCAGCGTATAAAAGTCGACAATGCGGATGCCAACGATCAGTTTGGCTCCAGCGTGGCCCTGTCCGGCAACACCCTGGCAGTGGGCGCAGTCGGTGAAGACGGTGATACAAACAGTACGGCAGCAAACCTGAACGAGGGTGCCAATGAAGCCGGGGCAGTGTATGTCTTTACCCGCAGTGGCACAAGCTGGAACCTGCAAGCCTACGTCAAAGCCAGTAATGCGCAGGCAGACGACGGCTTTGGCACCAGTGTGGCCTTGGCTGGCGATACCCTGGTCGTCGGGGCGCCCTTTGAAGACGGCGATGCCGGCAGCACCGCAGATAGCCCCACTGATAACACCACGGATGCCGGAGCGGTGTATGTCTTTACCCGTGATAGCGCTATCTGGAGCCAGCAGTCCTACCTCAAGGCCGATAATGCTCAGGCGGATGACCAGTTTGGCACTAGCGTTGCGCTGACTACCGCTACTGTAGCCGTGGGGGCTCCCAATGAAGACGGCGATGACGATGGTAGAACCGAAAATGCCGGGGCGGTGTATGTGTTTCAATAGGGCACTGCATGTCTCATGGTGTTAGGCATAACGGCCCTGCCGATATCAGTCACTGACTGACATCGGTAGGGCTTTTTGTTTTCATCTCAGTATTAAAGAGGCCGGCTTTTTCAAATTATTTTCAAAGGTTTTGAATCCCAGCGAATGAAGGTTACGTAAGTGGTAGTAACAGCACTTTAAAGAGGATTTAAACCGATGAGATACCAAGACAAATTACACGCCGGAAACTTCACCACGGCAAAACCTGCCTTTGAGCTATTGGCTGATTTGATCATGCGATTGATCACTGCCAGTACGTGGTTTTTAAAGACGGCTATCCATAGCAAGACCAAAGACGCCGATGTTGGCCGGGGTGCTGCGCAGCTGGCTCAAGCCATTGAGATGGCGCGGAAGATCATGTTTAAGGCACCCTGGATGACCGCGAGTTCGAATCCTATGGAGGAACGCGCGGCAGCGGAGCTGCAGCTGAAGCACCAGCTGTCGGCGGCCCTGGACCAGGGGTTCATCCTGCATAATACAGATCAGCCGGAGTTTCGCCTGATCAATCAGCACAATCAGTTTGGTCTTATAAATCCTGACAACCGATATTACCTCGCCAACATAAAGACCCCAGGCACCTACATTATTCGTGGCCGACTGGGCACGAGCGCGGACCTGCAGATCCAATTGGCCCCTGAGTTCACCGGTAATCCCAACCCCGAGCCCGTAAGCTTTCTTTCCTTGCCGGAGCTGTGCCACAAGAACGGCGAGTTCATGATCACAATCAGTGACACAGACCCTGGTGATGGGAACTGGCTCAATAACACCAACGGGGAGTCGAAGGCGGCGAACATCCTGATACGCGAGAGCTTCATGGATTGGGAAAACGAAGTGGGTGGCACCTGGTACATCGAGCGAGTCGACAACCGCGGCGAGCCTAGCCCCCTCCCCACTCCAGCCCTCGTTGAAAAGCAATACAGGATGGCATCGAAATACCTCGTTCAGTCCGTCGTGGCCTGGATCGCCGTGGTTAAAAAGCTGCTAGGGAAGTCACAAACAGGCGCCATGAGCAAACCCGACGAGACGAAACTTCGGGGCCAATACAGCTCGTTTGGTGTGTTCCCGATGCGCGCGGACCAGGCCGTCATCATCACGTTGAAAAAAGCCTGCGCCCGCTACCAGGCGATTCAGGTGGGTGACCTTTGGTTTAACAGCCTGGATTACTGCCACCGCCAGACCAGCCTCACCATGGCACAAGCGCGGCCCAGTAGCGATGGCCGCTATCGGATAGTGCTGAGCCGCAAAGATCCCGGTGTCGCTAATTGGCTGGATCCCGCAGGTGCGTCAACAGCATTTGTTTTTGCCCGATGGCAGGGGCTGGACGACGACTACAAATTGTCGTGCTCCGACACCCCTTGTGTAGAGGTGGTGGACTTCGACTCGCTGCGCGAGCACCTGCCCCCCGACGAACCCCACTTCTGCACCCAGGAACGAACCGATCAGCTGGCTGCCCGACAGGCTGCGGGATTGAAGACGCCGCGCGGGTTCTAGCCGGAGCGGTGCTGCAAGATCGCCACCTAGCCGATCGTAGTCAGAGCGGTGTCAGAGAGTAATTGTTTCTGACCCAACAAAGGGTATTTAGCGATTGATCTGGCATGGAAAACCAAACTAACATTGTCGGGTAATAGACTTATGGCTTCCACCCTGCGGAACTCAGCTCACTGACTGATCTCCGCAGGTTTTTGTTTCCAAATTTTGAATCCTTTCAGAGGATGTTTGCGTATGTGGTAGTAACGGTCGTGAACCTAAACGGCCGGTAAGGACTTTATAACTTTAATAATGAGGATCTAATTCGATGAACTACCCAAAAAAACTGGTCACAGACCGCATTGTGCAACTTATATGCACCCTCTTTTGTCTTTTGCTGTTACCTGCAATGGCGGTGCAGGCAGCAACCCCCGGCCTGCCTTTTACGGAAGATTTTAGCGATCAGGCGCTGATGGACGAGACCAAAACCACGGCCAACTGGTCCACGGAAGAACGGGCGGTTTTTCTGGCCTGGCGCAAGCAACGTCTGGCATATTTGCCGGACGGCAGCACCGCAGGTACCAATATTGGCTCAGAGACGGATAGCACCTTCACGGTTAGCATCGGGGATGTGAACGGCGACGGCAAGCTCGACCTGGTGGTGGGGAATCGTGGCCAGGCCAATAAACTCTATTTGAATGATGGCAGCGGCGGCTTTCCGACCAACGGCACTATCATTGGCGCGGTGACAGAGGCAGATGCGACCTTGGCGATCACCCTCGGAGATGTGAACGGTGACGGTCACCTCGACCTGGTGGCAGGGAATGAAAATGAGACCAATAAACTCTATTTGAATGATGGCAGTGGCGGCTTTCCGAACGCCGGCATCGTTATTGGCGAGGTGACAGAGACAGATGAGACCCTTGCGGTCACCCTCGGGGATGTGAACGGCGACGGCCACCTCGACCTGGTGGTAGGGAATAGAGGCTTAAATAAACTCTATTTGAATAATCGCAATGGCGGCTTTGAAGCCGGCACCAACATAGACACAGACGGTGATTTAACCCGAGCAGTCAGCTTTGGGGATGTGGACGGTGACGGTCACCTCGACCTGGTGGCGGGAAATGAAAATGAGACTAATAAACTCTATCTGAATGATGGCAGTGGCGGCTTTCCGACCAACGGCACTGCCATTGGCGCAGTGGCAGATTCCACCCATGCGGTCAGTCTTGCTGATGTGGACGGAGACGGGGACCTCGACCTGTTGGTGGGCAACAACACCCAAACCAATAAACTCTATCTCAATGATGGTAGCGGCGGTTTTTCCACCACTGGCACCGACATTGGCATAGAGACCGATAGCACCTTCGCAATCAGCCTCGGGGATGTGGATCGCGATGGCGATCTCGACCTGGTGGTGGGGAATTTTGGTGAAACCAATAAACTCTATTTGAACGATGGCAACGGTGGCTTTCCGACCAACGGCACTATCATTGGCTCAGAGTCGGATAACACCCTCGGGATCAGCCTCGCCGATGTGGACCGTGACGGTGACCTCGACCTGGTGGTGGGGAATTCTATTGTAAACAATAAACTCTATTTAAATGCTGGCAGCAGCGGCTTTTCGGCAACCGGCGCCGCCATTGGCACGGAGACGGATAACACCCTCGTAGTCGCCCTCGGGGATGTGGACGGTGACGGTGACCTCGACCTGGTGGTGGGGAATGTCTTTCAAGCCAACAAACTCTATTTGAACAATGGTAGCGGCGGCTTTGCCGCTGGCATCGACATTGACACAGACGCAAATAGAACCTTCGCGGTGAGCCTCGGGGATGTGGATGGCGACGGTGACCTAGACCTGGTAGAGGGCAATGCGGGTGAAACCAATAAACTCTACCTGAATGATGGCAACGGTGGTTATTCGGCCACCGGCATCAACATTGGCACAGAGACAGATGAGACCTCCGCAATCAGCCTCGGGGATGTGGACGGTGATGGCGACCTTGACCTGGTGGCAGGCAATCACTTTTCAGGGCCGGGCGGGCAAACCACCAAGCTCTATCTCAATGATGGCAACGGCGGCTTTTCGGTTACCGGCATCGACATTGGCTTTGATTTCACCCGGACAGTCATCCTCGGGGATGTGGACGGAGATGGTGACCTCGACCTGGTGGTGGGGCTTGATAATAGCATTGGCACGCCCAATAGACTCTATTTGAATGATGGCAGTGGCTTTTCTCCTGCTACCACCGCCATCGACATTGGCACAGACACAGATTCCACCCGCGCGGTCATCCTCGGGGATGTGGACGGAGATGGCGACCTCGACCTGGTGGTGGGCAATACGGGTCAAACCAACAAACTTTATTTGAATGATGGCAGTGGCTTTTCTCCCGCTACCACCGCCATCGACATTGGCACAGATACAGATTCCACCCATGCAGCCAGCCTCGCCGATATAGATAGCGATGGCGACCTCGACCTGGTGGTAAGCAATAGTGGTCAAACCAATAAGCTTTATTTGAATGATGGCAGCGGCGGCTTTTCGGCCACCGGCACCGACATTGGCTCAGAAACGGATGGCACTACGGCAGTCCGTCTCGGGGATGTGGACGGTGACGGCGACCTCGATTTGGTGGCGGGCAATTTCAACCAAACCAATAAACTCTACTTGAATGACGGCCATGGCGGCTTTTCCGCTACCAGCACCGGCATTGGCACAGAGACAGATGGAGCTCTCGCGGTCAGTCTCGGGGATGTGGACGGTGATGGTGACCTCGACCTGGTGGTAGGCAATAACGGTCAAACCAATAAACTCTATTTAAATGATGGCAGCGGCGGCTTTTCCGCCACCGGTAGCAACATTGGGTCAGAGACAGATGCCACCACGTCAGTCTGTTTTGGCGATGTGGACGGCGACGGCGACCTCGATTTGGTGGCGGGCAATTTCAACCAAACCAATAAACTCTACTTGAATGACGGCCATGGCGGCTTTTCGGCCACCGGCACCAACATTGGCACAGAGTTAGACTTTACTTCTGAAGTCATCCTCGCCGATGTGGACGGTGACGGTGACCTCGACCTGGTGGCAAGCAATAATAGTCAAACCAATAAACTCTATCTGAATGATGGCAGCGGCGGATTTGCCGCAGGCACCGATATCGGTACAGAGAGAGACCTCACCAACGTGGTCAGCCTGGGGGATGTGGACGGCGACGGCGACCTCGACCTGGTGGCTGGCAACAACATAACAACCAATAAACTCTATCTGAACAATGGTAGCGGCGGTTTTTCGGCCACCGGCAGCAACATTGGGTCAGAGACAGATGTCACCTCGTCAGTCAGTCTTGGGGACGTGGACGGTGACGGCGACCTCGATCTGGTAGTGGGGAATGTCGGCCAAACCAATAAACTCTACCTGAATGATGGCAGTGGCGGCTTTGCCGCCGGCACCAACATTGGCACAGACACAGATAGTACCCGTGCAGTCAGCCTCGCCGATGTGGACGGTGACGGTGACCTCGACCTGGTGGCAGGCAATAGTGGTCAAACCAATAAACTCTACCTGAATGATGGCAGTGGCGGCTTTGCCGCCGGCACCAACATTGGCACAGACACAGATAGTACCCATGCAGTCAGCCTCGCCGATGTGGACCGCGATGGCGACCTCGACCTGGTGGTGGGGAATGACAATCAGATCAACAAACTCTATCGCACTGTGGCCTTCCTGACCCACGGCGGGCAGGTTGTTTCAGGCCAGGTTAATGCGAGCGAAACCAATATCACGGTAGTGCGACTGACCGCGACGGAAACCAGCAACACCCCAACATCGCGAAATACCGGGATCACTTACTACCTGTCTAACAACGGTGGTGCAAAATGGCATCAAGTGAAATCCGGGGAATTTTTTACCTTCCCGGATGCGGGCACGAATGATTTACGCTGGATGGCTGTGCTGCATTCCCTGTCGCCGGTACGCACCCCCGTATTGAGCCAGGTACAAATCGAGCATATCCCTGCTGCTGGCGGTGGTAGTGGTGGCGGTGGTGGTGGTGGTGCCTTCGATCCTGGTTTACTGCTGCTGGTACTTGCAGTTGCGCTGTTGCTAACTCGACGACGTAAATCATCACTGGATTTATAATTCGCTATTCACACCACAAACCAACCGGGCTGTCTGGCACAGCCCGGTTTTTTTATGACAAATTTCACTCCGGAATAAATTCACCGCCGACTACACAATCCCCTAGCAGCTTGTTGAAAAAGCATAAGGTACCCGTTCCAGATCTTAAGTCCCCCCGGATTCCACCGGTTCCATCCAGGCTACTTAAAACCTGTGTGTCCACTGCTTCCCATTAATTGGCTGATCTACAGGTTTTATCCCCCCCTTACATCCAAATAATTTAATTTTTTCATCATTTCTGAATCCGTTCAAAGGATTGTTACGTAAGTGACAGTAACAGAGCCGTGAACATTGGCGGCCGGCAAGGATTTCATAACTTTACAGTTCAAGCACAAAAAAAGGAAAGGACCATGTCTTTATATACGCAATTTGAAGCACTTGTTAAAAAGTGTAACCCCAATTACAAGAATGACTATCAAATGTTAGATCTGTGTCTTAAGTTAGAGGCCCAACTAAAAAGGCCATACCTCAACACTATTTCTATAGTGGAAGCTGCATCGCGTATCAACAATGACAAAGTTTGCAAGTACAAAGATGCACTGGCCCTGCTTTACCGCGGCTTAGATACAATTATTGCTAAACCGGATGGCCACAAAATGCTGGCTAAGACAAACATGGCCGGCATGAGAAAGTTTTGCGAAAATCGTACACAGCCTCTTTGGGTATACGCCTATTGGCTATATAAAGAAGGCTATCGTACGGTTATTTCGATTGAATATGGTGGATCAGGCGTTACAAAAGCGGCTGTGAAAAGCTTTCCCGATATGGAATGGTATAGCTGTTTTCTGGCGGATTGGCATGCGCCATCGGTGGAGCATTTACACGCTTATTGCACAACCGTAAAAAAACGACGCAGGTACGGTAAAGTGGTGACACACTGTAGTGGTGGTACGGGACGCACCGGCTGTTTTCTTGCTGCCTATTTACTGAGTACCGGAATGGCCAGAAATGCGCGCGATGCCTTGGTGCAAGTCCGTGGCAACTACAGTTTAAAATCTGTTGAAATGAAAGCCCAATACAACGCATTAGCCCGATATTCGGATTTTCTAGGCAACCCACCTTCACCCCCATGGGATAGTCTGGGAGATGTGCCGGGTCACTGGGACCCCAGCCATGGCAACGACGGGCTTCGGTACGATCCAGGTCACAAAGGAAGCCACACGGATCCACTGCCGGATGATATTAATAAGTACATGATATCGGAAACGGGTTGTGACTTGTCTTTGCCTGTTCTCATCGGCACGGAACCACACGATCTGGTACAGCGTGTCACTAAAAATATCGCGCGAACATCTTCTTTTTCCTCATTTGACGATACCGGGAGTCATTGGCGGCCAAATCCAGCGGTCTTTCCAACCACGACTTTGCCATTCGATGATAACGACTCAGTGGCCACCCTTACGAGAACAGGGTCCGGCAAAGATAATTATAAAGATTTAGTGTTTTAGCGGGCCACTAGTCAAAGAGGCCGAATTAAAAGAGCCAACGCTCGTCGACAGCACCTCGGTTGAGGCAAGAGTCTGTCACAAGCTGATACTCGCAGGTTTTACAGATTTTAGCCCTGATGAAAACCGGGCATTTTTTCGATGCCCCTTTTTTGTAGAATAGGGCGCAAGTTTTTTTAACGTCCAAACGTTGTGAACCAAGTAGTAAGCTCTGGCGGGGCTATACACAAGCAGCCCTTTGGTTTTGTAGTCGACAGGGCTAGTTTACTGCCTGATACTGCCGGACTTGGCGAGGAAGCATCGGTTAATTGTTGCGAATCGTATTGGTAACAAAAATAACATCAACATTAACCACCCAAAATGGATTCCACCAGACCCACCATCACCGGGTGCGGGGTCAGTGGTCTCTGATCCTGGGTCTGGGCTCGGATCTGGGCTCGGATCTGGGCTCGGATCTGGGTTTGGGGCAGGATCAGTCACCTGGCAATCTGTCACAGGTGTGCCCAGCTGGCTTGTTGCTACGGACAATGAACTGAGAAAGGTTTGAGGATTGCTTGATCCGTAAACGATGGTGGCGAAATTTCCTTCATTTAGATGAACGTTGGCCTGAACGAGTGTATGTGACGCTGGAAAAGTAGTGATGGTGTCGCTGACATAATTGCAGTTTTCATAATAAGCAAGGTAGAGGGTATCATCGTATTTGCCCATATAACTAATGATGGCCTGGCCGTTGTATACCGACATTTTTGCCGAATCTATCGCAGTTCCTATTGTATATTGTTTACTGTCACTTGGGTTTACCGTGTAGACATTGAGATAATAGGTGCTGGCGGTATAGAACAGTACGTAATATTTTTCGTTGTCCATTTTGACATCAACAATCGTGGTGTTGGATCTGGGCAAGGACGTCGAAAAATCGAGGGTTGCGGCCGAGTCATCAATATAGTTTATTAAATTCGCACTGAAATCGAATTCGAAAAATAAAGACGTTTTTCCGTCAACAGAATAGTTCAGATCAAACCCTTTCAGGTCATTGTTTTTATTTAGAAGAAAACCTGGGGGCGGATTGTAGTTCATGTATAAACCGGGGTTTTCACTCCATTGACCGGTACGATTGGATGCCAGAATAACTGTTCTTCCATAAGGGCCGGGTAAGCCCGTAGTGAAAATGAGATTGTCGACACCGTGTTGATGCTCGTAATATCGAAACTCACCAAAATCCGCGCCATAGGGCAATGTTTCCGATAGCCATTGTCCGTTTGTTTGTCGCAGAATATACAGATTGTCATCTTCGTACATCATCCGCAATCCATTTGGACCACTGTTGATAAATACCTTTCTATCAGATGCATTGGTAAATGCAGTGTTAAGACTATCCACAATGGTGTGGGCGGCACCCGCTTCATTATTAATGGCGGTATGCAGCAGGTATGTATTGCCCAAAGAAACAATATGGGTGGCTGCGTTTACATTTAAAACACGTGAGTTATGGATGAATCCAAAATTTGATAACACCGTCTCTATTTTTTCTACAGGCCAGTCTGTCAACTGTGGCAAAAAGATAGCGAGATCAGAAAAATGCGTTTTTGATTCAATTGTTTTTGCTGCCGCAAAAAGTGAAATTTGACTCGAGGGGGTGATTGCAAAATCAAGGCTGGAATACGAATCGTAGATTTGCGAAGTACCGGGTGAATCCGTTGAACTCCAAATACCACTAGCGCGCACGAGATAACGTACCGTGTTTTGTGCGTCGCCATGAAGATAAGCCAGATGTACTGTCCCGTTAGCGTCCGTCTTTAATTGCGGCGCATAGTTAGCGTTCGCGGGAGGAACTGTGGCGGTATCACTGAAAATCTCGTTCCAGTTGCCATTGGATTCTTCATAACAATACAAACCCACCTGCAAATCACCCGGTTTTTGATCAGGATGACAGATAACTTCCGTGTTCTCGGAGGAAACCTCGATATTATTTATTACATTAACGAGGTTTGTTCTTGTTAACATATCAATAGTCAATATCGGCTCTACATTCCAGTCATTAGCCACTCTAGTTGCACGATTTATGGTGAAACTAATGTTGTCAAGATAATAAAAGACCAGTTGCTGAGAAGAATTGATGTTCGCTTTTAGCATCGACTTGGAGGTAAAGGTCAACGGCCAGGGAATTGATTGAGGATTCCAGGTGCTATTGAGATAACGATAGTAGACCAATTCACTTCCTGCCGCAGTAACCAGGCTAAAGGCATCGTCATTGTTCACTATTTTGCTGCCCCCACTAAACATACCGGTCGGGAAGGTTTTGGTTTGCCAACTGCCATTTTGATAAACCATATGTACGCGATCCGGGTTGGTATTTGTTCGTGCCAAAACATGAATATTGCCTATGTTATCCATAGCCACGCGAATATTGCCGGTAAAAGTGAATCTACCTGGCATTAATTCTTCACTGACCCATTGATTCTGCTGTTTATAAAGATGGCGTATGGAATCGCCGGTGATAGTAAATAGATGTGGATTGTTGTTTGAATCGATCAGATATGAATCGGGGATCAGCAACTGATGTTTAGGAAGCTCAATATCTTGTGTTAACCATTGGAGTGAAAAAGCATTTTCACTAAGCAAAAATATAAATATGAGAATTACTGTGCGCGGCATATAAGAATTTACGATATTCAACATGGGGCCTCTGACAATTCAACTGCTGGAAAGCACATGGTCATAATTTGACCTGACGTTTAATCCGGCTCCGTGAAACGATGTATTATTATATATAAATCGCTCCAGAGCATCTGCTAAATAGTGTAACACATTTTCTGATGGGCATTGGCGGTATCAACTAGGTTAGAAAACAGAGGCGGGGCTGTAAAACATGGGTGTCCTAACAATGCTTCCTAATAATGCTGGTCATACGAATCCTCTATATTGTGAAACAACGAACCTGACCCGAATGACCTTGACCCGTAATCTGAATTACCTAACACCGTATGAAGTCTTCAGAAAACAGTGTGGTGCACTCCGGGTTGAATGTGGCCTTAATTGTTAGCGCCATAGCTTAGGGAGCTTTTACAATTCCCATTGGCCACAATCCTTGTTTACTGGATAAGTAATCCTCCCTATATTTTGCAAAACCAGGATCTAATTCCGAAAAAAGTGCAACCGATTTTCCGTCAAAAAAAGGTGGATCTATACTCCTTATTTTAGTTGATACACTAAAAACCGGTTTGTCGCTGTCCCAGGTGAAACGTGTACTTGGAGTAACTAAATCAGTCCAGCACCTAACATCTGGTAGGTTTGATGACTTTAACTTATTCCAAAGGTTCTCGTCGGTGCCCCATATGTCGGCTTCGTCCAGAACGCCACATTGCATAGCGGTTTTTATTGCCTCGGCAGTTAGCTGGTAAAGGCCTACCTCTCGAAAATTGGACCAACTTGTCCGATCTGTTTCAATAAAAGTGTACGCTAACCAACGTGCCACTTCGATGTCATTAACTACCACCTGCCCTTCAGCAACACCCAAAGAATCGATGGCTTTTTGAATTGCTTGAGGGTTCGACAGTTTTAGAAATTCCAGGTCTCTTAAAAAGTAGTCCAATCGATCTGCACAAAGCGCTGGTGTTGGCTGTTCTAGAAGAGGAAATTGCTCTTCATCCATAAATTTATGCCAATCCTTGTTGTGTCGACTCAGAATTTCTGGAACATCCGAATTGGCCACAAACTCTTCCTTTTCCTTTTCATGATAGCTTTGTCCATTATGGTCATTGAACACAAAATCCATGACGTGGCTGAATGCGGTATGACTAACATCATGAAGGAGTGCCGCGATCTGTTCATTTAAATCTGCACCGAGGCGACGAACGAGAAGCATTGATCCTACGGAGTGATCAAAACGACTAAATGGAGGCGTAATACCAAGTAAAGCTGTTATTCCATGCTGTGAAACACCCTTCGCTCGTTGCATTGCATTGCTCGACATTAACTCGAGCAATACGGGCTCTATGATTTCGACTGGCCCATATAATTCGTCTCTGTATAACATGTATATCAACTATCCTCTTCTTTTGGCTGACCTACCACGTATATTGGGCACTATTTTACGCACATGCTGTTCAGCTGTCTTCTACAGCCTCGTAAGTCACCATTGACGGATTAGCGTATACCGATTCTGAAATTGGATATGTATTTGAGCAATCCTCACATTGCCAAGTTAAAGGGTGATTGTTGGCATCTTTAACAAAATAACCTCCCATTTCACATTCATCACACCAAACATCAAGTTCATCATATCCACAATCCGGACACCGACATAAGGTATTACCTTCTAACAAACAAGTCACAGATCCGCTTTTTTTGCAATTTTCACAATAGAAATCAGCTTCATAATTATTCATTTTCGCTCCGACAAAGTTTTCCGGATAGAGCGCTCCTGTAGGATTGATTACCTTAACTTTTAAATATCCAGTCGCAATAGCGTGCAGTAATTGTTTCTAAGGAGCCTCTGATTAATTCCTGGACGAGGGATAAAGAGCAATAAAGTTGTTCAGTGCAAGGCGCCAAGTGCAGGGAATATCGAGAATATTTTCAAACTTAGCAACGCAGCAATGGACAACTTTAGGCTCTTGAGCACTGTTCACGGCGTTAATCAGAGGTTCCCTAATATACGCCGGTTCGAATAATAACTCCATTTCCGATCTAACCCGGTTTATTCTTTCATGCGTGTCAACAAGAAACCGTGTTCTTTCACCCAATGTAACCCCCAGGCCCGTATCAAGCCGTGGTCAGGAATTTGTTGATTTTCCAAGTGCTCTATCTGATACTTTTGACCGTAGTATAGTCGAAGCTGTTCTCCATCGATACTGAAGGGTGGTTCCGCATGAGAGGGTTCGTATTCGATGGTATTGACGAATTGTTGGCCTTCCACCGGCAATAGTTCGTTTATTTTGTCAATGTACTTTAAGCGCATGGGCTCCGGAAGAGCTACCAATGATGCACGGTCATAAATCAAGTCGATGGCGCCGATGTCCTCGGTAGTCAAATCAAAGAAATCCCGGCACAAGAGGGTCAACCCGGAAGCCAAAAAGTTATCGCCTTGGCGGACATAGGGCATATTCTGTTCCTGGAAAAACTGAATGACTGCCTTTTCCACCAGCTCCACGCCTATGACGTGTTCGGCATGTGCGCTGAAGTAAACCAGATCAACGGATTTACCGCACAGGGGAACAAGAACGCGTTTGCCCTTGAGAAATTCAGGCGTAAGATATTGAAGAATATAACGGTGTACATCGGGTCGGTGAAAACTGGTTTTAAAACCACCTTCATCCCATGAGTCGAACCAGAATTTTCTATCCATGATTAATCCAATTCAGCAAAAAGTTTTGAACGGTACAGTAGTAGTGAGTTGAGCTAATATCGATTTTATGTTTCCGAGCCTTGGTAATTCCTTATACCTCTCGGTGTCTTTTGGTTGCCTGACACTCGATATACTACTGAGTTAATTAGCAAATTTAGAACTAGGGAATTCGTCTGAATAAAGGCGTCCAGTAAAACTTTAAATTGCCCCTAAAAAACTTTAACAGGACCGGGGTTACAGCCCGTTTAAGATTTACAGCAGATTTACAGGAAGATTTACAGAACCCATAAATTGACCGACAAAAACATAAATTTGTAGAAATACACTCCAGTTTACCAAGCTTATTGGAAAAGCTATGACGGGAATTTGGCAGTGCTGGTATTTTGTGAGCCAATAAAACTTTGGGCTCTATGTTGCCTGCACGCCTACAAAAATAATAACGAATTCTGTTCTATTTGTAGTTATTACGGTCAATAGGGGTGGAATTTTCCCAAGATAGATTGTTGGGTAATTCGCAACACGTAGCGAGAGAGACTTACAAGCTATTTACTTTCCATAGCCGATTTCAATATGTTTGCAACTTTTTCGTTATTGCGCTTTATCGCCAAGTCTAGAGCCGTATTTCCTCGCCCCGATTTATAGTCAATTTGCAATCCTTCCTGAATGTAGAGAGTCACCAGCCCCACATCCCCCCGCTTAACCGCCCAATGTAATGGAGTCCCTTCAAATGTTTTAATATGCTTGTCAGCGCCATTATCTATAAGATACTTTGCTATTTCTTTGTTGGTTGAAAAATATAACGGCGTCACACCCTGGCTGTTCGTAATGTTTACGTCAGCACCTAACTGAATAGCACGCTTTGACAAGTCATCATGCCCATAACGAAGCGATTCAAATAGAACTGTATTACCTGTATCCGTTTTTTCCTTAACTAAACCAGGTGAGTTTTCAATAGCGCTCATTACAAATTGAACTTTACCTTCTTTGATATCGGACAGAATGCTCTTTAAGCTGTTTCCACAAGCGACTATTAACATGCAAAACAGAAGAATAAAGACAGACATTTTCATATAGGCCTCCTTACCATTGTGATGGTCTTCAACATACCCGTTAAAAAAACGCAAGAATCGCTCCCAGCAGTATCAGTATTAGGAACGACCATTATACTGTAGACAACAAAACCGAGTGATCAAATATCCAGATTAAAATTTCCAGTAAATTTCGTTGCGAAGCTCTTCGACTACCCTTTTCTCAGGACCAGCAACCATCAGATAAACAAATGAACCACCGTTAACTTCAACACATTTTACGGCTGCCCTGTTATTTTTGTAGTTTCCATATGCGTAGTTACCGTTTAGCACCACGCGGGTAAAACCCAGAGATCTTAGTGCTCCACGCCCAGTCTCCCTACATGAACTAACCGGTATATCCATGAACTTATGATCCGACCATAGTTGTGGCGGCCTGTTTTTTTCACCACCAACTTCACCATCGCCATCACCACATGCCGCAACAACCAACACAATGAGCAGAACTAGTATTTTATACACTACAACCCCTTTCGTAAAAGTACGCAGATGACCACAAATTGATTTCGCATATTTGTCAATTGTACAGAAAATAGAAACAAAATAAGTAGTTAATTTACTTAGTAGCTACCTCCCATCTAAATAAAGAAAACTTGCAAAATGAATCGATAGGTGTCTAGTTGGTTGTTTCATACATTAAATAAAGTGGTTGTGTAGTGTCTTTAATTTTTTTGTCCATCTAGGGAAACCGGGGTTAAGAAACCAGGTCTATTTTGACCCCGGTTTTTCTGCGGTGAAGCCCGTCACTTCCCAGCCGTGGGTGCCGAGTCGCCCTTGAGCAGACTGGTCAGGCTGGCGTGCAGTTCTTGATGTTGCAGTACGTAGAACAGGCCACCGCGACCGTTTTGGGAACTGGCGCAGGGTACTTTTTCTTTTTCAATGCCGTCCAGTGTGCCTTGCTGGTTCATGTCACCGAAGATGCATAGGTGCCGGTCCGAGTCTTGCGAGACACCGACCTTGGCGTGGTTGAACATCTTACCGTCACCGCCTTTGAGCCCAATGACCTTGCCATCCCAACTGCCCGAGGTGGCGATTTGCACCGGACCGGGCTCACCCAGGTTAGTGGCCCAGCACTTGATCGGGGTGCCGGAAACGGTCGAGTAGATATATGGATTTTCCCACCAGGTGGCGGTGCGCAGCGGTACGCTGTCGAGGATGGACGAGACCATCTGCCAGGTCGGCACGTGCAGCAATGAAGGCTTGGCGATGAGAGTAATGCCGCTCGACAGCGTCGACACCAGCGGCGAGGTGCTCTTAGATTCCTTACCTAAGGCGTTGACCAGGTCCTGGATATTCTGCGGCCCGCCGTTGCGCACGATCTGCGGCTTGCTTGGATCGGTGACCACGCTGGCGTTGGCCAGGCTCCTCAGCACGGTGGCCACGTCAGCGGCGGAGAGCTTGAGCGCGAAAAAGTGCTGGCTCACCTCGACGTCGTCGTCCTTGACGCAGCCCAAAGTATTGCCATCGGTCTTGCGCGGGTTGGCCTTGTTGCCCGAAGCCGGCCACGAAGGCGTGGTGACTTGCAGCACGAAGCCGGCGCCGGAATCGTCCCAGGCTAAGCAACCCTTGGAGTGGCCCCAGGGCGCGCCTAAACTTTTCATCGGGTCGTTGTAGAACTGATCGTTCCACAGCACATAATAGCAATTGCCGTGGTAGACCTGGTTGAAGGTAGCACCTAGCGGGTCGTGCACCGTCGTGCCGATGTAACCGTCGCCCAGCCTCAAAGTGGGGGCAGCGCTGCTAGCACAAGTATAGCGCATGCAGAAGCCACCCTTGTAGTCCTTGGGATGGCCCCCGAAAAGACCGGGGTTTGGCTCCAGTGATTCGTCACCGGTATAAGTCTCGGCGTTGAATTTGAAGGCGAACCACCAATCGACAGGCTTGTTTTCGGCTAGTAGCGGAGACAACGGGTCCATATGTTATTACCCCCATCCATGTAGTGAACCGATTTGATTTGAATGCTTTCTTCGGGCATTCGTTTGAGCACTCAAACACCCGCACCCCAAAAACAATACAATAACGGAGCCAACATTCGGTAGTCAGGAATTAAAGAATCAACGCACAAATAACTATTCCTAGTATAGCCCAACTCCAACACACCCTACTGACTATTCAAAATAAGTATGATTGCGCTATGCACTTAATATTCGTGACACACACGAACCTGACTCCAATGGGTGCTTACAAATATCCAGCGCACAGGGGTTATTAGAGTATTTGGGACCTGTAATAATACTGATTTGGTCTATATAACACCGGCCCTTTGCGTAGCTTGTCGTTATACAATAGGCTTGACTACTTTTGACCAAATTGATTATTTGAACTTGTCAATTCAACATCCAAACGTTGTGAGTCCAGTAGTAGGCTCTGGCTGGTCTATACAAAAACCCAACCCATTGTGACTTTGGTCGTTATACAATACGCTTGATACCTTTTGCTTTAAATTTAAAAAGGTGCAGCGGAAAAATGGTCCGGGTTTAATCGCCGGTTAGCTGGTGTCATTTTCACGAGCTTCTAGGATATATTTACGAAGCTCTCTTTCGCTACGCATTACAAAAAGAATGTAAACTACGTCCTGTTCTTGGCGGTAGAAAATACGACACGGATTGACGATAACTTCACGATATCGGGATTTTTTTAACTCTGGGGGTTTCCGGCCAGATTCTGGATATTGTTCTAGCCGATCTACTGTAGAAAACACATTTTTTACTAGGGTGGACGCTGCGTGTGGTTTATCAAGTGCAATGTATTCCGCGATTTCATTAAGATCCAATAGTGCTGGCTCAGTCCATATTATTTTAGCCATTTACCCATTTTCGCCTTAGCTTCTTTCTGTGTATAAGTGCGATTTTCTAAAATAGCCATCTCACCCCTGGCCAGTCCTTCAAGAATTTGCAGGCGCCCCATCATAGACTCATAATCTTTAACATCAACAAGATAGGCTGAAGGTTGTCCGTGCTCTGTAATTAAAACAGGCTCTTTTGATTCATGCAATTCAGCCAAAATTTTGGTTGCCTGCCGCTTTAAAGTGGTTACTAGTTCAATTTTCATAAAGTGATAGTATAGTATCACTTTGCGGTTTTGCAAGGCGATTTTTTCGCTACTGTGAGTTGAAAAACCGAAAAACCGGGGTCAGAACAGAATGGCACTTACTTAAGCCCTAAGCTTTTTAGGATGCCCATGTTTTCTTATGTTTTCTCTCGCTTTTTCTCGAACTTCCATTAAAAGTGGGAGAGGCTTCGGCCTGCGTTTTATCGCCCTTGGCTCAATGCGACCTGGCCTATTCCCGACCTGTTGCGATGCAATCAACATAAACATCACGGCTGCATTTTCACTATCACTGGTAATTAGTGCTTGTCGATGCCAGGTTAGCCAGATCTGCAAAGTATGCTTAAAACTAAGTTCGCGTGGCAGAATGTCTGAACGTATAGCTGATTCGGCCATTAGCAGTCGGATAAGATTATAGGCCAAAAAGTAAACCCATATCTCCTTTTCATTCATTTGAGGTGTTTTGCAGCTTAAGGTATCCATTCCTAATGTTGTTTTGATATTACGTAGATCCAGCTCAATATGCCATCGCTGTTTATATAGAGCTGCAATAATACCTGTCGGCTAAAACGATATCGCCTGGCCCCAAGGTATCCAGCAGTCGGAGGAATAGGAAATATTCACTGCTTCCTTTTCCTTTAAGCGGCCCCATAGCTGCGTTGAGGACCACACCCGTAGATAGACAAACGATGGCTACCATCCTGCTGATTGGTAATCCCAACCCAGGTTCCTGTCGCTTTTGCTGGGGGAATACTTCCTGGTTTGCGAGGGTGTCAGGCATTGGAATGGTCGTACCATCGACCAATTTAATCCGTCGTCCTTGCCATTTCCAAGCTGCTGGTGTTTGTTCGCTCATCATGTAACCTGTTTGCTTAACCAACGCCGAAACCATCTCCCGCGGTAAGCGCTGCCTTGCTCTACAATAACCCCCAGTTTTGCTGCTGCTCGGTGATAGCCCGCTGAATACACGTTCAACCGTGTGTATGTTTACAGCTCCTTGGCAGGAAGCATCGTTGTTCAGTACCTGCGCCAAAAACAGTGACAACGTTGTAGTTGGCGGATAAAGTCTCTCTCGGTGTTCAGGAAGATGCGCTTCCACAGTGTCTAAAGTTTCTTACTGGTTAGTAGGTTGAAAAACCCGTACGAATCCAAAGTTTCGCCGCGCTTAGCTATACGTTTTTGTTGATAGTGGATCAGTTTCTGGTTAGGGTGTGTCATGGCTGGTGACTCCGAATGGTTGTTGTTTGTGTGGTAACAATCAGTATACCATTCCACCAGCCTTCTTCTATATTTTCAGATAGTTACGGTGCTATTCCAATACACTATCGCTTAAGTAAGTGCCATTCTGCTCTGACCCCGGTTTTGTTTCCAGGTAATGTTTCCACCGTTCCTTGGTGCAAGGAACAACGGGACAAGATCTCATTTTCCTCACATTTTTTTCGGCAAGCATCAAGCATTTCTTTGTCGGGTCCAACAACCGTAAAATACCAATTTGGACACATACGCGCCAGGTAAATCAGCTCAGCACCCGTTCCTGCGCCAACCACTAACACTTTGGCGTTTTCAAGCAGCTCAGACAACACCATGTAGAGAAATAAATGCAAGGCATCTTTTAATGGCGACAGCTTTGAAAATCCTGGTCGAGAGCGGATCCGTTGAGACTAGTGTTTCGACCTCCAGTCATTCTTCACTTTTCCTATAACTATTCTTAAACTTACACCTCTAGAATTTGCTTGGGTATTTAGATTACGGTGCTGATGATTCTATTTGGTGTGCAGGCACCGCCGAACCTACTGGCATAAGGCTAACTGGTTGAAAAACACCAAAACCAGACTGATAATAATCCGAACTCGCCTTCATTACTTTTATCTGATCCGGCAATATTTTCACAACTCTAGAAAACTTTACTGCCTCTCCATCGATATTAGCAGACACATTGACCGTAGACTCTCCAACCTCCCAAAACCAACTCGTATTCATCGCAGATACAATATCCTGAGTTAATTTTTGACTCATTAAATCGGTTCCAATTTGCGGCCCACGCTGTTGGAAATTTGAATCGGACTGTAGTGATGCTTGCGCTCTGAGTGCTAGCTGGTGAGTTTTGTTATCATATTGAATAAATCGAAATAAGTATTGTACTTTTTGCGTAGGGTTAACATAAATATTAGGCAGAGGTGGAAGTGGTGGCGAGTATGAATCGATACCTGCCGCCACTTGTACTAGTCGCCGTGATTTACCTGATGGTGAAACCACTTCAACCTGCAGGTCTTTAAACACAATCTGTGCCGTCAAAGGATTGTCGAACTTTATTTGTATTTGTATATCGGGAAGCCCTAAATAGTGGCCAATAATTATCCTTTTGTCTGCTACTTGCATTGTTGAATTCAAATCCAAAGTAACTTCTTCTAGCTCAAATCTGACAAACATTTTGGATTCATTTTCTATTCTGGTTATCAGTCTTTCGTAACCGTCTAGCGAAGCACTAACCTGATATTGGTCGGCAATTCTAGACTTAGGTATCGCCAGAACGAAATCCCCTGTGTCACTTGTCATTCCTCTGGCATGCCCTCCGGTATCTATTTGCACCCGAGGCAGGTACTTTCCACTTTTCTTGTCTACAACGGTACCAATAATCAGCGTTTCAGAAGATTGATAGCTATCGTACAAGTAAGCGCCATTACCAAGCAAACCAAACAATAGAACCAAAGTGAAACCATAGTGGGTGATCAATCGATTTAGGGCATTATTCTTTTTGGACACTAGGACTTTCAGAACACCAATGACCAATATAGCGATTAATGATGCTAGTGCCAGTGGTGTTGTAGCATACTCCAATGTGTTGTCCATATAATTTCTCTAATATTGTTGCTATTGTACAAGTGAATAAAATATCGAGGTCAAATCTCCAAAACCAGAGGAAACTGTACTCTTACACCGTTTTCGTTCTGTAATTATTCATTAGTAGAACACTTAATCGGTGTTGCTTGCGCAGGTCCACCGCCTAGCACATTAAGAGTTTTTTCTGTAGACGCATCTGATGCTTTAACAAAGCCATCCAAAATATCTTCACGAAGGGAAGCAATTCCTTGTAGTGATTCAACGGCTGTCTTTACGCCAGGCGTAGATTCAGAATTCACAGACTGGAGAGTACCTTTTTCTAAGGTTACTGAAAACTTATTTGTTTCAAACCAACCGGGCACATATTTTACTGCGTATACTGTACTGTAGTCTGCCTCTATAACCTTTTTGACTATTACGTTTGGCGCGCAATATTTATTGCTTTGGGGGTTTTCATACATAGAATGTGTAATATCGCCTGTCTTTTTGTGGCGTATTCGATCAAATAGAACCTTTTTTTCAACCGGTTTATAGCCATAAAATAAGACTCCTTCAGTTACACCATTTTCAAATTTAGGATTCTGAACAGTATATATAGTTCCGGAACATCCACTTAAAAGTAAGACAAATAGACATGTATGCAATGTTTTCATACCTCTCCACGTGCTGTAATTATTACGACTTCCGAGCTAGGTGACGCACAACCGCGGCGTTGTTAGGTAATTTCGGGTGACGACACCAAAAAACTCCTTAGATCACTCTTTGGGTTAAGACCATGATTAGCATTTTCTCTGACACGTTTTCCAAATTCTCTGCGGAATGGTTGGAGACTCCTCACCCAACTTGTGCCACCTCCCTCTAATACTTGATATAAACTCCATCAATTGATCTTCTGTTTTTGGTGGCAACACCAATATAGAAAAGGGGTCGTAGAAAAGGGGTCGAGTCTATTGCATAACGATCTATGACAGTACAGTGGCTCTATGTCTATACTAACCCCACTATGCTTTTGGTTATTATGCAATAGACTTTCCCCCTTTGCTCTACAGATCCATATTCCCCACCACAGATTTGTACAACACACACTCAACCTTTGTGCAAACGAGTCCTTTCCTCAGATTCCGCAGAGCTGCATCCGGGCTACCTCCCACGCCCTACCAACCAATTACTAACCACCGGCACCAAAATAACGATACCCACCGCATCCGTTACTATCCCCGGAATGGCAATGAGAATCAGGGCCGGTAAGTAAACCGTTATAAACAAAAACGGTTTAATCTGCTGGATTTCTTCTTGACTGATATTGCGCCCGGTTTTGTTGAGTTTCTTTAGTGAGCTTTTATTGTTTCTCATCCCCTTCCATGATCGCTTAAACTCCGGTAGTCGAAGCAGCAATATTATCGTCCCCACTAAGGTGGTGGCGATATAGAGAATGACGAGGTTGGTCATGCCCATCATTTCATGGAGTTGAGCCACCAATACGACTTCGACAATACCCAACAACAACAGCAGTACAAACCATTTCATCTAAGCCTTAACCTCATCCCAACCACGTCGAACTCACTGTGCAATACTAGTCGCTACACTCAAAAAAGCTCCGAGGTCAGTTCACACTAATTCTGTCATAAAAAGTACTGACCTCGGTTTTTGCTTTTTATTGCTTAGAGGCATTGAGGGTTTCGAGTTCTCTCACCGATTTTCGTATATCGCTTAAAACTAAAAATGCACCGAAAAACATGACTGCAAATACAAACCCCAGAATCAATCCACTGATAGCACCAACAAAGGATTGATCCATTGTGCTGCCGCCATACCACCCACCTACCAGACAGATCACTAAAAACAACCACAGTGCTGCTTCAATCAAAGCTTCATATGAGCTAACAATCAATTTGCTAAGCATCAGTCTCTCCTTGTGTTGTTGTTGCTTGGAAAAATATTTCCCAAACGGCATAAAATACTGGGAGTTTGAAAACAACATAGGGGTGGAGGGCTAAGGCAATTCTTTCCACACCATATGCTAATCACTTCTTAGTATAAAAGAACAGCACACCTGAGCTTTTGGCGGCTTAGGTGGAGTGGCCACGAAATCTTGAAAAAATTAATTTGGAAAGGCTTAGTTATAATTATTTGTCGTAAATAGTGTACGAATTGAGAATAAAATGCAAGTTGACATATTCACACTATAGATAAGGACTGCCCCTGCCACCCTATTGGCTAAGGCGTGTTAATTATTGGTTAACAGTCAAACAAAGTTTTGAGAATTACTCAAAACAAAAAAGCGCAAGAATCCCTCCTCGCGCTTTTGATAGAAGTGCAACAACGCTTGCCCACCAGGTGTTGTTGTTCGGGTAAGATGCTATTGCTTCCGGTGTCCTCCCTTCTTTATTCTTATTTCCAACAGAGTTTCCGCGTTTGGTTTATCCGCACTTGGAATCGCCGCAGTTGAGGCAGGTCATGCAACCGTCCATGCGGATCACTGCCTTGGTTTGGCATTTGTTACACAGGTTGGCGCCTGCGGGAAAATCGCTTTCTTCTTCGCCTTTGGCTTCCTGACTGGCTTGCTCGTATTGTTTGCGTTTTTCGTCCACCAGTTTTTGTTGGTGCTCGTCCATGCCTTCGGGTTTGAGCAGACCGATCATGACCAAGTGGCTTTCGATGGCATCACCCAGTTCGGCCACCAGTGAGGGCATGTATTTGCCACCTCTTTTAAAGTAGCCGCCACGCGGATCAAATACGGAGCGTAGCTCGTCCACCAAAAAGGTCACGTCGCCACCTTTGCGGAATACGGCTGAGATAATTCGTGTTAAAGCCACAATCCATTGGAAGTGGTCCATGTTTTTGGAGTTGATGAATATCTCAAACGGGCGTCGCAGTTCATGCTCTGTACCGGGGTTGAGCACGATGTCATTGATGGTGAGATACAGGGAGTGCTCTGACAGCGGCGTTTTGATTTTGTAGGTGGATCCCAGCAGCATTTCGGGGCGTTGCACTTTTTCGTGCATGTGGACCACATTGGACTCTTCCAACGCTTCCGGCTTGGCCACTACAGCTGCTTTTTGAGCTGAGGTCATGTCTGCTTTTGTGCTTTCTTTGCTTGCCTCGGCTTTTACCTGCGCGGCTTCTGCCTTAGCTGCAGACTCTTTGTCTTCCATGTCGACGCCGTAATTTACAATTTTCTTTTCAATCTTAATAGCCATTGATATCAGTCCTATTCGTTATCGTTACCCGATGCCTGTGTCACTTGATTACAGCTTGCCGTAATAGCCTTCTTTTAAAGCGTCATACAAATTGGCGGCGGTGTGGATCTCACCGTCGTATTCCACTTCTTCGTTACCTTTCAGCTCCACGGTGCTACCGTCGTCCAGCGTGAACTTATAAGTGGTGCTTTCCAGATCTTTTTCCTTAACCAGAACGCCTTGGAAAGCTTCCGGATTGAAGCGGAAAGTGGTGCAACCTTTCAGGCCTTGCTCGTAGGCATACATGTACACGCCTTTAAATTCCTCGAAAGGATAATCCGTGGGCACGTTGGCGGTTTTGGAAATACTGGAGTCGATCCACTTTTGAGCCGCCGCTTGAATGTCTACATGAGCGTTTGGCGCAATATCGTCTGAACTGACGAAGTATTCCGGCAATGCGTTGTCGCCTTCCAACTGCGGCTTCACTTTGGCATTGATCATTTGTTTGTAAGCCAGCATTTCAAAGGAGTAGACGTCGACTTTTTCTTTGGTTTTTTTGCCCTGGCGAATCACGTTGCGAAAATAGTGATGCGCAAAGCTGGGCTCGATGCCGTTGCTGGCATTGTTGGCCAAAGACAAAGAAATGGTTCCGGTCGGTGCAATGGAGCTGTGGTGGGTAAAACGCGCGCCCACATCCGATAGCTCATCCACCAGTTCCGGAGCGATTTCCGCGATTTTTTGCATGTAGCGGCTGTACTCTGCGTGCAACACCTTGCCTTTGATTTTATCGCCGGCCTTATAACCGTCGCGCACCATTTCCGGACGCTTGCGTAGCATTTCTTTGGTTACGGTGAACTCTTCGTCCATGATGGGCGCCGGGCCTTTTTCTTTGGCCAGCTCCAAACCGGTTTCCCAACCGACTAATGCCAGCTCACGGGTAACGCGTTCGGTAAATTCCAAAGACTCTTTGGAGCCGTATTTCATGCACATCATGGTGAGCGTGGAACCCAATCCCAGATAGCCCATGCCATGGCGGCGTTTACGCATGATTTCGTTGCGTTGTCCGTCCAACGGCAGGCCGTTGATTTCCACTACGTTGTCCAGCATACGGGTGAATATGGATACGGTTTTGCGGTAGGTTTCCCAATCAAACCGAGCCCGATCGGTGAAAGGCTCCAATACAAACTTGGTCAGATTAATGGAGCCCAATAAGCAGGAGCCATAAGGCGGCAACGGCTGCTCACCGCAGGGGTTGGTGGCACGAATGTTTTCATTGAACCAGTTGTTGTTCATTTCATTAACTTTATCAATGAGGATAAAGCCCGGCTCGGCATAATCGTAAGTGGAGGACATGATAACGTCCCACAGACGACGTGCACGGATGGTCTTGTAAATTTTACAGGCAACCAGGCCTTCTTCATTGACGATGTAGTTTTCTTTTACCGGCCATTCGCGCCATACCACTTGATCGGCGTCGTAGACACTGACTTTGTCGATTTCGGCTTCTTTTTCCGTAATGGGAAACGCCAGTTTCCATTGACCATCGGCTTTAACAGCTTTGATGAATTCGTCGGTGATTAACAGTGACAAGTTAAACTGACGTAAACGGCCGTCTTCGCGCTTGGCACGAATGAACTCCAATACATCCGGGTGACCCACATCAAAAGTCGCCATTTGGGCGCCACGTCGACCACCGGCGGAAGACACGGTGAAACACATTTTGTCGTAGATATCCATAAAGGATAAGGGCCCGGAGGTATAGGCACCGGCACCGGCGACAAACGCGCCTTTGGGGCGTAAGGTGGAAAACTCATAACCAATACCGCAACCGGCTTTCAGGGTCAGCCCGGCTTCGTGGACTTTCTCCAAAATGTCATCCATGGAGTCGCGCACGGTACCGGAGACGGTACAGTTAATGGTGGACGTGGCCGGCTTGTAAGCCTGGGCACCGGCATTGGAAATGATGCGTCCGGCGGGAATGGCGCCATGACGCAAAGCCCACAGAAACTTCTCTTGCCATTTTTGGCGTTTCTGTTCGTTTTCTTCTACTTCGGCCAAGGCCTTGGCAACTCTTTGGTAAGTGTGATCGATGGTTTCGTCAATGACTGTACCGTCTTTTTTGGCCAGACGGTATTTTTTGTCCCAGATGTCCAGCGACGCCGCTTGCAGCGGTATGTCTTCAACACGAGAGTGTACCGGTTCTAGTGATGCAACTTTCATTGATTGTTAGTCCCTTTTAATGATTTTGTATTTGTTCGTATATCACGTTTTCAGATATGCATATGGTAAAAAAACGTTAGCAGCTGGTTTTGATCTCATTGGTTGTCGAAAATGGGGTAACCACAACATGTTGTGTAGCGGTGTAAGCATAGGCATCAGGTCCAAAACTGTCAACCAAACTTAGGGCTTTTTTGTGTTAAATATTACCCATTACAATACAATAGCTTACCTATTTTTGTATCGTATGCTCTTGTAATTTTCCAGTTTTTCGCTCTAAAATTCAATTTCCGACTAACACAATATATAGTATCGTGCTAACACCTTATCAACATCTTATCAACAAGTTATTAGCCAATTGAATCTCTAAAGCTCCCGTCCTTGTGGGGTGTTGTTCACTAATTGCCATTTGTTTATTTAATGTGCAGTGGATAACACTCGGCTGATCACAACTTGTTCAATCTTTATCCACAAGTCTCCCGGCAATGAATTAGACACCGGTAATGGGGAAGAGTTGGGTTTGGGGGGATGGTTTGAAAAATGGTGGCAATACGAAATGACATATCAGCCCCATGGCACGTTACAACGCGGTGGAAAAGGACCTACAGCGCGAATCTAACCGCCTGGAGAAAGCTGAATTTAATATGGCTTCCAGTGAAGTCATTGAGTCGATCCATATTGTCATGAAAGAGCTCAAAAAGGAGCTCAAACGGCTCAAAGATATGATCGATCAACACATTGATCAAAGCCCGAGTCTGAAAAAAGACCGCAAATTTCTGGAGAGCATACCCGGCGTGGGACCGGTGGTCTCTCAATACATGATTGCCATGATAAGGAGCCGAGATTTTAAAGCTGCCACGCAATGTTCGGCCTATGTGGGGCTAAATCCGGTACATTACGAATCCGGGAGCAGC
>Ga0224506_10000129_pt1 | contig 72817 bp, 62 predicted proteins | sample SF_Jan12_sed_USG_2_FD_169108 | JGI IMG/M metagenome (GOLD analysis project Ga0224506, IMG submission 169108) | Sediment microbial communities from San Francisco Bay, California, United States - SF_Jan12_sed_USGS_8_1 | ecosystem: Environmental > Aquatic > Marine > Sediment | place: USA...
AAGGTTCTTAGAGCGGGCGTAGTTCAGTGGTAGAACGTCTGCTTGCCAAGCAGAAGGTCGTGGGTTCAAATCCCATCGTCCGCTCCATCATTTTTTTCAAGTTTGCACGATGATGAAAAAGGCGCGGTACCCAAGTGGCTAAGGGAGAGGTCTGCAAAACCTCGATTCGTCGGTTCGAATCCGACCCGCGCCTCCAGAGCCTCATTCAGAGATAACCTGCTATCCTAAAGCGTCACGATTGGAGGACTGAGGAGAATTGGTGCGCCGAGTTATTGGGTTACTTTCCAAGCCCCGACAGGAATGGACACGAATTAAGGAAGAATCCCTTCCGGCTTCCCGTCTTTTTTTCTCCTATGCCCTGGCTTTAGCCTCGATTCCCCCCGTGTTTCGGTTCCTGGCGGGTCTCGTCTACGGTCATTACAAGAGACCTTATACGGGATGGAGCTGGACGATTGCTGGCAGAGAGCTTCTTTTTAGTGCTGCCGTCTACATCTTATCCTTGATGATCGTTTATCTATGGGCATGGATAATCTCCATCTTTGGTACTGTTTTTTCTACCCGCTGCCTGAGAAGCGATTCTCTGAAGCTGGCGGTTTTGAGCATGAGCCCCTATTGGCTGGGAGGCGTGTTTTACTTCATCCCTGAGGTTGGATGGGCCTTAAAGATCCTGGCGGGATCGTACGGATTTTATCTCCTCTATCTTGGTTTTGCTGTCTATTTCTTTGAGACTTCCAGAGGGAAGCTTTTAGGGTATTTTGTGGTGAGCAGCTTGTTCGGCTTGATTCTCGTGGCCTATGTTGAAGTGTTCCTGAGACTCCTTTTTGCCTTCTGGGGAGTCTTAAAGATCGGCTGATTCCTCCAGGATTTTCATGAATGCTTCCTGGGGAGAAGGAGCTTCAGTGATCGGACGCCCGATAACCAAGTAGTCAGCGCCTTTCCGGATGGCCAGCCCGGGCGTCATGATCCTCTTCTGGTCGTGAGCGTCTGACCAGGAAGGCCGGATACCAGGAGCAACGACTAGCAATTCCTTTCCTAATTCCTTCTTGAGGATCTCGATTTCTTGAGGTGAACAGACGACTCCGTCCACACCGGCTTTTTGAGCCAGGTGGGCCAGTCTGAAGACCTGGGCAATAGTATCGGGTACCATTCCGATCTCTTCGAGCTGTTCGTTTTTGAGGCTGGTCAGAATGGTCACAGCGAGAAGGAGGGGCTTTTCTGTTTTTTCTTTCTCTGCGGCTTCGAACGCTGATTCCACAGCCCTCATCATCATCTCTCCGCCTCCAGAGGAATGAAGGGTCAGCATGTGGGCGCCGTGCCTGACTGCGGATTTGACCGCATCCCCGACTGTGTTGGGTATGTCATGAAGTTTCAGGTCCAGAAAGACTTTTTTCCCCAGGTTTTGGATTACATCGAGCAGTGGAGGCCCTTCTGCTGTGAAGAGTTTGAGTCCCACCTTAAAGATCTCCACGCCTTCAAGCTTATTGATGAGAGTCAGGGCATCCTTTTTTGTGCCCACATCCAGGGCGACTATTATTCTCCTGGCCATATCTTCTTTGTTCATCCTGGCCCTCCTTCCAAGATTTTCTTTCAAGCCGTGTACCGATTAAGGTTATGTCTTTATCCTGCACATGGCTGGGGCTCAGGTTCTCAGACTCCCGATGAGTGTCTCGATCCTGTCTATTCCCATTTTCTGGCAGTATCCGTTCAACTCATCGATGATCCTCTTCGTGGCTTCAGGGTCGACAAAATTGGCTGTACCCACTTCCACGGCTTTGGCCCCTGCGATCAGGAATTCGAGTGCGTCATTTCCCTCCAGGATTCCACCCATGCCGATCACGGGGATATTTACCCGGCTGGCCACCTGGTGAACCATCCGCAGGGCGATGGGTTTGATGGCTGGACCGCTCAGCCCGCCATAGACATTGGCCAGCTTCGGCCTTCTTGTTTCTGTATCCACTGCCAAGGCCAGGAATGTGTTCACCAGTGAAATGGCGTCCGACCCTGCCTCTTGAGCGCTGAGGGCAATCTCCAGGATATCTGTCACATTGGGAGAAAGCTTGGTGATGAGAGGCCGGGAGCTGATTTTCCGGACCAGACTGACCGCAGAAAAGGTCGCTTCAGGACTTAAGGCCGGACAGAGCCCGTCCTTTTTCACGTTGGGGCAGGAGATGTTCAACTCATAGGCGGAAATGCCTTCTTTCTTATCCAGGAACTCAACAACAGAGCCATATTCTTCTTCGCTCTCCCCGCAGACGTTGACAATTATGGCTGTGTCGTATTTCCGTATCCGGGGAAGAACCTCCTCTGAGAATCTTTCCACGCCGATTCCCGGGAGCCCGATGGCGTTGATCAACCCGCTTGACGCCTCGGCCAGCCGAGGCGGTGCGTTTCCTTCTCTTGGAGAGAAATAAAGGCCTTTGACTACAAATCCTCCCAGAAGATTCAGGTCGATGAAAGGCTCGAATTCAAGGCCGTACCCGAAGGTGCCGCTGGCCGCGATCACGGGATTCTTGAGTTTAATAAAGCCGAGGTCGACCGAGAGGTCTGTCATCCTTCCTCTTCTTCCCAAACGATTTCTTCGGCGGGAAAGACCGGGCCTTCTTCGCAGATTTTCACCAACTCCTCTCCATCGCCTCTCTTGATTCTCTTCACACAGCCCCAGCAGGCTCCAAACCCGCAGCCCATCACTGATTCCAGCGAGAATTCCGCCGGTATACTCTTTTGCCGGGCGGTACCAGAGATTTTTTTCATCATCGGCTCAGGGCCGCAGGCAAATATGCGCGCGGGGGTGAACTTTTTCAGTTCGGCTTTAAGGAGATCGCTGACAAATCCTTTGAACCCGAACGATCCGTCATCCGTGGAACAAGAGATATCGAAGCCCTGTTTCTCTAGATTTTCTCTTAGAGGGAGGTCGGCCCGGGTTTTCCCGCCGTAAAATATCCTGCTCGCAGCTCCTGAGGACCGGAGTTCCTGAGCCAGAAAGTATAAGGGGGCAATTCCTCGCCCGCCGCCGACCAGAGCCACGGCCTTTCCCTTGAGCTCTGCCTCAGCTTTAAAACCATTCCCCAGAGGGCCGAGGATATCGAGGGTTTCGTCCGTGTTCTTTTGACTCAAGAGGTCTGTTCCCAGGCCGGCAACCTGAAAGAAGATCTCGATGGTCTTTCCGTTTTTGGAGTGGATGCTGAACGGACGCCGGAGAAGGGGGTGGTGATGGGCGTTGATCCGGACCATGATAAACTGGCCGGGCCGGGATCGGTCCGCAATTCGGGGGGATTCGAGTCTCATCAGGAAATAGTCCCTCCAGCTTTCTTTACCGACTATCCGTGCTCGAGGGTCTTTGATCATTCGCCCGGGTGAATACCCAGACAAAAATATCAGAATCTCTACCCTATGGCAATAAAAACTTTGACAACATTATTCCGTTTGGATAATAATCAAATCTCCCCCGATTCATAATCATACTGGGAGGAATCATCAATGGATATTTCCAAAAGGGGTCAAGAAATCCAGCCTTCCCCCATAAGAAAGCTCAAGCCTTATGCGGATGAAGCGCTGGAACGGGGAATTCACGTCTATTTCCTGAACATCGGGCAGCCCGATATTCCCACGCCGCAGCCGATCATGGACGCCTTCCACAATTACAACGAGAAAGTTCTGAGCTATGGACCGGCACAGGGATTTCTCGAATTAAGGCAGGCCATTGCTGGCTATTTCCGCTCTTACGACATCCCCATCGACTCGGAGAATGTGGTCATCACCATCGGCGGCTCTGAGGCCATCCATTTTTCCTTCAGCGCAGTGGCCGACCCGGGAGATGAGATCATCATTCCTGAGCCGTTCTACACCAACTATAACGGATACGCGGCCTTCGCCAGCGTCAAGATCGTTCCCCTCACCCTGCGGGTTGAGGATGGGTTTCGCCTTCCGCCAACAGAAGAGATCGAAGCCAGGATCACTCCCCGGACAAGGGCGATTCTGCTCTGCTCTCCGAATAATCCCACCGGAACCGTATACACGCCTGAGGAACTGGAGAGGGTCACTGCTGTTGTGAAGAAGCATGACCTGTTCTTGATCGGAGACGAAGTCTACAAGGAATTCGTTTACGACGGCGGGACGCACAAGAGCGTTCTGGAGTACGAAGAGATCAAAGAGAGGGTCATTGTCGTCGACAGCATATCCAAGCGTTTCAGCAGTTGCGGTGCCCGGGTGGGCGCGGTCATCACCTGGAATGAGGATGTGTACCAGGCCGTCCTCAAGTTTGCCCAAGCCCGTCTCTGCCCTCCTTCAGTTGAACAGAAAGCCGCGCTTGCGGCCTACCAGATGGGCCTGGATTATTTTCAGCCTGTTAAAGAAGAGTACCAGAAAAGGAGAGATGTTCTGTTCGATGGCTTGAAGGACATCCCGGGGATCGTCATCCATAAACCCCAGGGCGCTTTCTATATCATCGTCAGGCTGCCGATCAAGGATTGTGAGCATTTTGTCCAATGGATGCTTACCGATTTTCACCATAACCAGGAAACGGTGATGGTGGCTCCAGCCCAGGGTTTCTACTGCACGCCCGGCAGAGGCAAGGATGAGGTGCGCATAGCCTACGTGCTCAAGGAGGAGGATCTGAAGCGGGCCATCGTCGTCTTCAAGGAAGGACTGAGGAAGTACCAGAGCCTGTTTTTGTAAACCTTGAACCGTTCCTTAGCCGTTAAGTAGCCTGAATGGCACTAGCGGCAGGTTGAATACAGTATTGAGGGGGCACATAACGACAGGCCCCGTCCCGCTTTCTATCCGCAATTTCGGCTCATCCACTTTACTTGAGAGACCATCTCAAATTCAGTGATAATGGAGTGCTCGGGCAGAATTCTTACCTCACGAAAGCACCTCTATTTCCGTAATAATTAATAATGAAGGTGCAGTCTGTTACAGCGACGGTTCCCCTCCATCCTTGCCAAGACCCTCCCCCCCTCCTCCATGGGCTTCGGATGGAGAGGAACCGTCGCTGCACTTCCCCATTAGCTCAGATGTTTTCCTTATCACGGAAACAGAGATGCTTGCTTACCTTACTTGAATTTTGAAAGCGATGTGTGTATAGTTTTGGTTTAATTTAGAGAGGAGATTTAAGATGGCAAAAAGACACGTGTACTTTTTCGGAAAAGATCGCGCCGAAGGCAACAGGGACATGAAGGAAATCCTCGGCGGGAAAGGAGCGAACCTGGCGGAGATGGCTGGGATCGGCCTGCCCGTTCCCCCTGGTTTTACCGTTTCCACCGATGTCTGCATCTCTTACTCTAAGCTGGGAAACAAAATCCCGCCTGAAGTGGAAAGAGAAATACTGGACAATTTGAAGAAACTGGAGGATCAGACCGGGCAGAAATTCGGAGGAGAAGAGAATCCCCTCCTTGTCTCCGTTCGTTCAGGGGCCAAGTTTTCCATGCCCGGGATGATGGATACTGTCTTGAACCTGGGCCTGAATGACAAAACCCTCGAGACTTTGGCCAACAGGAGCGGTGACAGACGGTTTGCCCTGGACTGTTACCGCCGTTTGATACACATGTTTGGGGATGTCGTGCTGGGAGTCTCCAAAAAGAAATTTGAGGAGATCCTGAAGAAAAAGAAAGAGGAGAAAAAGGTTGTCCAGGATAATGAGCTTTCAGAGCATGCCCTTCAGGAGGTGATCGCTGACTACAAGCGATTGATTAAAAAAGAAACAGGAAAAGAGTTCCCTCAGGATGTCAAAGAGCAGCTGCTGATGTCCATTTCTGCTGTGTTTGAATCCTGGAACAACCCTCGTGCCGTGACTTACCGCCGGTTGAATCACATCCCCGATGACCTGGGCACAGCTGTCAACGTCCAGCAGATGGTTTTCGGGAATATCGGTGAGGACTCGGCGACAGGAGTCGGTTTCACCAGGGACCCTGCGACAGGGGAAAAGGAACTTTACGGCGAATATCTCTTCAACGCCCAGGGCGAAGACGTTGTGGCGGGCGTCCGAACTCCTTCTTCTCTGAAATCATTGGAGAAGGAAATGCCCTCTGCCTACAAGGAGCTCAGCGAGATCACCACCCGGTTGGAGAAGCATTACCAGGATGTTCAGGATTTCGAGTTCACCATCCAGGAAGGCAAGCTTTATATGCTTCAGACGAGAAGCGGCAAGAGGACAGGCTTGGCTGCGGTGAAGATAGCGGTGGACATGGTTGAGGAAGGCCTTGTCAGCAAAGAGCAGGCTCTTCTGATGGTGGAGCCCGAGGCTTTGAACCAGCTTCTTCATCCTGTCTTTGATGTGGCGGAAAAGCAGAAGCATGAAGTCCTTGCCCGGGGATTGGCGGCTTCACCGGGTGCGGCCGCAGGACAGGTGGTCTTCACTGCCGAGGAGGCTGTGACCTGGGCCAAACAGGGAAAGAAGGTGATTCTGGTTCGGGAAGAGACATCCCCTGATGATATTCATGGAATGAGCGCCTCCCAGGGGATTCTGACGGCTACGGGCGGCATGACCTCGCACGCGGCTGTAGTCGGACGGCAGATGGGAAAGCCGGCAGTGGTCGGATGCGGAAACATCAAGCCTGATGAGGAACAGAAATTCTTCACTGTGGGGAAGACCCGCTGCAAGGAAGGAGACTGGATTTCCATCGACGGGACCTTAGGGGAAGTACTGGAAGGAAAGATCAAGACTCAACCCTCAGAGGTCATCCAGGTTGTCAGAGGGGGAAAAAAACCCGAAGAGTCAAGATTATACCAGGATTTCACAAAATTCCTCTCCTGGGCGGATGAGGTGAGAAAGCTGGGAGTCAGAGCGAACTCGGATACTCCTGAGGATGCCCGGACAGCCCTCGCTTTTGGAGCAGAGGGAATCGGGCTGGCCCGGACCGAGCACATGTTTTTCGAGAAGAAAAGGCTGCCTTTCATGAAAGAGATGATTCTCTCTCAGGAAGAGAATGAAAGGCGGAAAGCTCTGGATAATCTTTTGCCCTTCCAGAAAGAGGATTTCTACGGGCTGTTCAAGGCCATGAAAGGCCATCCGGTCACCATCCGCACGCTCGACCCGCCTCTCCATGAATTTCTTCCCCGTAAGGAAGACCTCATGGTTGAGATGGCCGAACTGAAAGCCTCTGGAAGCAAAGACGAGAAAAAGATCAAAGAATTAGAGAAACTGCTCGAGCGGGTGAAAAGCCTCTCCGAGTTCAATCCCATGCTCGGCCACAGGGGTTGCCGTTTGGGAATCTCCTATCCCGAGATCATCGAAATGCAGGCGACTGCCATTTTTGAGGCCGTCTGCCAGTTGCTCAAGGAAGGAGAGAAGGTCTATCCCGAGATCATGGTTCCGCTGGTGGGAACGAAGGAAGAGCTCGCTAACCAGAAGCAGATCCTTCAGCGGGTGGCTGAAGAGGTGATGAAAAAGAACAAGGTCAAGGTGGACTATTCGATAGGCACCATGATCGAGATTCCAAGAGCAGCCATCACTGCTGATGAGATTGCCGAGGAGGCCGAGTTCTTCTCATTCGGGACCAATGACCTGACGCAAATGGTTTTCGGAGTCTCCCGGGATGATGGAGCTGAATTCCTTGCTTACTACATCGCCCACGGTATCTTGAAGAACAATCCCTTTGAGACCGTTGATGTCGATGGAGTGGGTGAGCTCATGAGATGGGCCGTAGAGAAAGGCCGGAAGACCAGGCCTGACCTAAAGATCGGGATCTGCGGTGTCCACGGAGGTGATCCCCGGTCCGTGTTCTTCTGTCATAAGATCGGCCTTAACTATGTGAGCTGTTCCGCCTACCAGGTTCCCATAGCTCGCCTGGCTGCGGCCCAGGTTGCATTGATGGAAAAGACCGGAGAAGTTCTGATCGGGGAATAGCTGATCGTGGGACTTCTATCTTAATCTCCTCTCCAGCTCCCTGATTTTCGCCTCAGTCTGGATGATGTAGACGGAATAGGAATCCGGAGCGTACTCCAGAAAATCCTTGAAGTCTGCCAGAGCCTCTTCTAGCTTTCCGAGTTGTTCGTAAGCAAAGCCTCGCCCCGAGTAGGCAAGGGCAAAGCTCGGGTCCAGCTCAAGAGCTTTGGTGAAATCCGATATCGCTTCTTCAAACTTCCCTGTCATGAAATAAGCATTCCCTCGGTTGTTGTAATTGACCACGACAGTCGGGTCCAGCTCGAGGGATCTGGTGTAGTCTGATAAGGCATTGTCGAATTGTTGAATGCTCTTATAGGCCAGCCCGCGGTTGCTGAAAGCGTAGATTTGGTCGGGGTTTATCTCGATGGCTTTCGTGTAGGCCTTGATGGCTTCATCAAAAAGTCTGGTTTCCAGGTATAAATCTCCCATATAGAGATAGGCGGTGTCGTTCTCCGGGTTGAGCTTGATGACTGTGGTGTAATCCAGGACGGCTCTATCGTATCTTTGAATATCTTTATAGGCAACGCCCCGGTTGATGTAGACGTCGATAAAGTTAGGGTCGAGATCGAGCGCCTTGGTATAGTCTGAGATGGCTTCAATATGCTTTTCCAGTTTATGGTAGGCTCCTCCCCTGTTGTTATAGGCGGTGGCGTCATCGGGATTCTGTTCGATGGACCTGGTGTACTCTTGGATATCCTTGACGACCTGTTCAGCGGTCATTGCTGCTGCATCTTCTGTGTTGCTTTTCTCGGATTTGCTTCTGCATCCAGAAGAAATAGACAAAAGGATTGTGGCGGTCAGGATCAGAAGGAAAAACGTGAATTTATTCACTCATTCCTCTATTACAAGGAATCTCTGCTTGGAGTCTATCATATCGTTCCTGTGTGTTCAATTCTATACGGTTTTAAATAGTTTTCACCAGTGTTCATTTCGAATCCGCGATTCTCGTTTTCCGGAAGCATCTTTTTTTCCGTGACAGTTAATAATGAAGGTGTAATCTGTCACGGTGCCGGTTCCCCTCCATCCTCGCCAAGACCCTCCCACCCTCCTTCATGGGCTTCGGATAGAGGGGAACCGGCGCCGCACTTCTCAATTGGTCGAATATTTCCCTCATCACGGAGATAGAGATGCTTTCTCGTTTTCCTTGAAGTTTGACGTCCATCCAGGAGTGTGCTATTTTTCTTATTCTGAAGGATTTCCTCAGACCCGAGTTCCAAAAGGCCATGAACAGGTTTTTTTCCATGCTCTTAAACCTGACATCTTTAAGCAAGTCACTCCCTTGGAACAAAATCACTGCTCCTGAACTGGACTCCAAGCTGATCGAACGACTTAAGTCCCTCGGCTGCATCAAGGAGAGATGAACGGGAGCAGCCCCCGAGAAATTTGATTTTAATTGATCTGCATCGTTTATTATTATAGAGATGTATGGAATGCGGGCTTGGACGGGTTGCCCAGACTGATGAGCGGCCTGAAATTCATCCTTTATCAGGTTGATTGATATAGATTCATCAAAATTTAAGCTTAGCTTTACGACCGCTGGTTTTTTTGTTATTTAATATTGTCACATGTTAAACCCGAAACGCATATTCCGGTTTTTCCGCAAGCCCGGATTCCTCTTCAAGCTTGTCTACAGTGACGATTACTGGACGGTCGACCTGGGACAGCATGTCTTTCCCGTACAGAAGTACAGACTCATCTTCGAAGCTCTCCTCCGGATGGGAGCCAGGAAGGAGGATTTTCTCCTTCCCCCTCTTCCTCGAGATGAGGACCTTTTTCTGGTTCATACTTCCAAGTACATTAAGAAATTGAAAACAGGAAACCTTTCCCATTCGGAGATCTTGACTCTGGAACTTCCTTACTCTGAGGAGCTCTTGGAATTCGCGTTGCGGTTTGTCGGCGGAACCATTCTTACCGCCGAAAAGGCTCTGGAGGACGGGTTGGCAGTCCATATCGGAGGCGGCTTCCATCATGCTTTTTCTGATCATGGTGAGGGCTTCTGTGTCTTGAATGATGTCGCTGTTGCCCTGGAAAAGATGAAGCATGAGGGAAGGATTCAAAAAGCCATGGTGGTCGATTGCGACCTCCATCAGGGAAATGGAAATGCCTTCATTTTTGCCAAAAAGGATTATGCTTTTACTTTTTCCATCCACCAGATGGATATCTATCCTGCTCAAAAGCCCTCGAGCTCAAAGGATGTAGGGTTGTGGTCGGGGGATGGAGATGAACAATACCTGAAAGAGCTGCGCTCTCACTTTCCTCTTTTATACGAAGAATTTCAGCCGGACCTTGTTTTTTATCTCGCCGGAGCTGATCCCTATGAGAAAGACCAGCTTGGCAGCTTAAAACTGACTCTTGAAGGGCTAAAAGAGCGGGACAGGATTGTGATCGAATCAGCCAGAAGGCTTCGTCTTCCTGTGGCGGTGATGTTTGCGGGTGGTTATGCTTGGGATGTGCATGATACCGTCACCATTCATCTCAACACCATTAAAACGGCCCAGAAGATTCAGGGGAAATATCCTTAGCTTTTTGTTTCCTTTTCGATCCAGCCCAAATAATCTTTCAAACCTTGATGCACATCCAGGGCTATGATTTCTGGGATTTCATAGGGGTGGATCTCTCGTATCCTTTTTTCCAGCTCCTGATAGAGTGCCGTTCTGGTCTTAATGAAGAGGATATGTTCAGTCTCTCTGGCAATCTTTCCCTGCCACCGATAGAATGATAAGGAAGGAGCGGAGACTGTCACGCACGCAGCCAGCTTCTCTTTAACGAGTTGTTCAGCAATTTTTTGTCCGATTTTTTCCTCCGGGACCGTTGTCAAAACCAAGATGCATTTTTTCAATAAAAACCTCGCTTGCGCTTATTCCTGGAGGAAGATGTGGGCAAACACTTTTGCGTCCCCGACCATGTTGTCGATTATGCAGTATTCGTTGGGCTGATGGGCTGTCTCATCGAGTTTGGCCCAGCAGGCGGCTTCAAAATTGGCTCTTCGAAAAAGAGCCGCGACGGTTCCGCCGCCAATCCCGATGGCCTTGCCTTCCTTTCCGTAGATGGCCTTGATCGCTTTTTTCAGGGCATGGACAACCGGCGCCTCTGCTGATGTCGGGGGGGCTGCAGGGGCTTTCTGGGTTTCTTTCACCTCAATTTTCACCTTGAACTCTTTTTCGATCTTGGCCGTCAGCTTTTCGATTTCGGCTTGGACTTCTTCTGTCGTGTACCTGGGCAAAATGCGGCTGTCCATGTAGAAAACATCTTCTCCGGGGATGGTGTTGATGTTGGGAACGTTGGGCTCTTTTTTTGTGGGCTCGAAAGTGGAGATGTCCGGGTCAAAGAGAGGATCCTTATAGGGGAAAATCTTATAGAGTTTGTTCAGCTCCGTGATGAGGAACGAGGCAGCCTTGAAGCTGTTGACTCCCTTTTCAGGAGTCGATCCGTGAGCCTGTTTGCCCAGTGTCTTGAATTTCAGCCAGAGGATGCTTTTTTCAGCGACTTCGATCATCGTCCCCTCCTCGTTCCCGGCGTCCGGAACGATGATCAGGTCATTTTTCCGGAAAGCGTCGGTCTTGTTGAGGACATAATCGATTCCTTTCTCACTTCCTGTTTCCTCGTCAGCCACAAGAGCGATGCCGATATCATAGTTGGTCTTTATCCCTTCCTCAAAAAAAGCCTTTATAGCGAAGAGCGAGGCAACCATGTCCTGCTGGTTGTCTTCCACTCCCCGGCCGTATATTTTGCCTCCTTCCACCCATGCTTTGAAAGGATCCCCTCTCCATAAAGCCAGCTCTCCAGGAGGAACAACATCCATATGGGTCATCACCCATATGGTTTTGGATGAATTTTTTCCCCTGAAGAATGCGAGAATGTTCGGCCGGCAGCCGGCAGGAGCATCCAGGTCTGGAGCTTTGATGACCTCTATCTCGCTAAAGCCGTTTTTTTTCAGGAAGTCTAGCAGGACATCTGCTTTTTCGCCTTCCCCTTCTCCTCCGCTCGATGGTGCGATGGCTGGAATGGAGCTGAGTTTGATCTGTAAATCGATCATCTCATCGCGGAAGCTGTCGATTTTATGGAAGATTTTTTCCAGCTCAGTCATGGGGATTCTCCTTTTGGTGAGAATAGTAGCACTTGCCTGAGCTTAAGGCAAGCTTTTTGCGTGTTCTCTATTTCCGTGATGAGGGAAACATCCCACCTAATGTAAACGCAGTAAATAAGGGTACAATCTCTGTGCGGCCTGGATGCCGCCCTCAACCCCCGGACCCCGAGGGAACCTGTCCCGTCGGTTCCCCCCGTCGGATAAGCCGACGAGTCCCCCCTCCGCTACGGGGGCGCAGGGGCGGCATCCAGGCCCGCTCAATAGAGGATGTCACACGAATTATTGCGTTAATATGAGTTGAGAAGTGCGGCGGCGGTTCCCCTCTATCCGAAGCCCATGAAGGAGGGGGGGAGGGTCTTGGCTGGGATGGAGAGGAATCGGAGTTTTAACAGATTACACCTCCATTAAAACCTCAAGAGCATTCTAGGCTTCCTTAGGGCGGCTAAGCATCCTGATCCCGACAAAAGAGTAATCCACTGCAGAGAGAACGGTGAAAATAAGTGTCAGGAGATAGAGCCAGATGAGCAGCGGGAATGAAACCTGTCTGGTGTTGAGGAAAAGGACGATGAGAATGACCATGACCTGGAGGACAGTGCAACTTTTTCCGAGAAGGGTGGGCAGAAAGCTTTTTTGGCCTCTAAGTAAATAGAGGATGAAGGCGGCAGAGACGATGAGCAGATCCCGGCCGATAACAGTTAGGGTCAGCCAGAGAGGAATGACGTTCGGAGAGTTCAGGGAAGGGATGGTCAGGATAATGAAGGAGGCGGTCATCAGGAGTTTGTCCGCGGCTGGGTCCAGGAAGGCTCCTATTTTTGTTTTCATATGCCAGATCCGGGCCGTGAACCCGTCCAGGACGTCCGTGAAGCCAGCAAAAAGAAAGACAACGAATGCTTCGGGAGTCTTCCTCTTGACCATCAAGAACAGGAAGACGGGAATGAGGAGTATTCTCAAGATGCTGAGAAGGTTGGGCGGGTTAAGGACTGTGTTTTTCTTTTCTCTATTCATCTCAGGAATATCTTCAATCTAGATAGCTCGCTTGATTCATTTTATCAAAGCCAGGATGATATCCAATAGTTTTATCGCCTCCTCTCCGGAAACAGTCGAGTCGGGCTCGAACGTCCTATCCAGGGAGAGTTCCATGATGCTATAAGAAAGCATCTTGAGAATCGGTTGATAGTAGTAATTCTGGGGAGAGACATCAGAGATTTCGATCCTGTCCGGGGGGATTTGCTGGATGAATTTATATCCTTTCTTTTCGAGATAGACAGTGAATTGGGAGAGTATATTTGCCATTTCTGCTCGAGTGACAGTCTTTTTTGGCTGGAAAGTATGATTCGGGTATATCCCCATGATCTGAAGTGACGAGATTTGAAGGATGAATTTTGAAGCCCAGGAGGCGGAAATATCGATGATGATGGGTGGTGAATCCGTCATCTCGTCCACGATTCCCTTGAACTTGACAGCCAGAAGAGCGGCCATTTCCTCCCGGGTTATGGAATCAGAGGAAGGGATGGATTCATACTTGCTGGGAAGTTCGAATATATCGAGCCTTTTCCTTAAGCCTTGGATTTGATCCTCTGCCTCTTTATTTTCCGGGTCCAGCTTCTGCAGCTGCTCGTAGATGGCCAGGCTTTTAGTGTGCTGGCCTGCCTGCGAGAGGGTTTCAGCGTATTTTTTTAATATTTCCTTGTTCCCCGGTTCACTGGTGCTCGCCGCTTTCAAGTGGACTAAAGCGTTTTGAAGCTTGTTTTCCTTTATGTAGATATCGGCGAGAGTGAGATGGGATTTGGTGTGCTGAGGGGAATAGTAGAGAGCCTTGAGCAGCGCGGCTTTGGCTCTTTTGGTGTCGCCTTCAGTCAGAGAAGTCTGGGCTTCTTCCTCGACCTCCTCCATTTTTCTGTTCTTCAGGGCTTCATACTGCTCCTTCGCCCAGGGATTTTCCGGCTCTGTTTTAAGCACTTCCCTGAAAGCAGCGAACGCCTGGTCATCTCGCCCTGTCTCCTGGTAGATCTGGGCCAGACCGGCGTGAGCGAGTGCAAGCTCGGGTCGTTCTTCAAGAGCCTTTCTGAAGAATTTCTCAGCAGACTGCAGTTTATTCGTAAGAAAATTGATGTAGCCTAGGCTTACATTGTAGATCGGGCTGTCCATGCCCAGTCTGGAAACTGTCTTTTCGGCCCTGCTTCCTCTGCCCTGTTTCAGGTCGGTCCACACTTCTTCGGCGAGGATTCTCTCTTCCAATGTCAGTTCAGCCGCGATTGAGGGTGGGAGACTTCCAATGTATAGAGAAGGCGGAGGGGCTTGATAGGTTGCACATGACCAAAGCCCTGTTAAGAGCAAAAAGACGATGAATGCTTTTTTTACCAATTCTCTTCTCCTCTTTTTATATAGGGTGAATAATTCACCATGGCCTGAGGATTGGCCATGATTTTCAATTCAGAATAATCTCCGTTCTTTCTTCTTTTTAAGACCACCGTCCATTTGGAAAAAGACTGGATCAGGTCTCTCTCGGAGTTTGGGATACGCAGATAGAACAATTCCATCTCTCTAAAAAGGACTGCCCTCAGACGTGACTTGAGGTCTGGGATTCCGTCCCCTGTTTTTGCGGAAGTGTACAGGGAAAGGCCGTTAGAGAGCCGGTTTCTTTTTAACAGCTCTTCCTTATCAGGAAGAAGGTCGATTTTATTGCAGACGTTGATGATTGGAACGTCAGGCACACCAATATCTGAGAGTGTCGATTCCACTGCTTCGACCTGACCCTCATAGTTGGGACGGGTTATGTCTATTACGTGAAGAATACAATCCGCTTCTTTGAGCTCCTCAAGCGTGGCGCGAAAGGAAGTGATCAGCTCGACCGGGATTTTTTTGATGAACCCGACTGTATCACTCAAAAAGAAATAGAGGCCGTCAGCAAAGCTCACTCGGCGGAGGATGGGGTCCAGAGTCGCGAAGAGCTGAGGCGATGTGAATATTTTTTCCTGGGAAAGGCAGTTGAATAGAGTGGATTTGCCTGCATTCGTGTATCCGACGAGAGACACGAACGGGATGGGGCTTTTTTTTCTTCTTTCTCTCTGGTCGGCGCGTCTTTTTTGAATATTCGAGATTTCCTTATTGATTTTGGAGATCCTGTCCTGGATTCTTCGTCTGTCTTCTTCCAGCTTTTTCTCTCCAGGTCCGCGGGTGCCGATGCCGCCTCCCAGCCGCGAAAGGGCTGTTCCCTTTCCCAGAAGACGCGGCAGGTAATAGATGAGCTGGGCCAGCTCAACCTGAAGCTTCCCCTCTTTGCTCATGGCGTGTTGGGCGAATATATCAAGGATCAACTGTGTCCGGTCTATGACTTTCGCCTTTATATCGTCCTCCAGATTTTGCTGCTGGACGGGGCGGAGGTTATTGTCAAAGATGATCAGGTCGGCTTCAGTCTCTTCTTTTAAAAGGCTGATCTCAGAGACCTTTCCTTCGCCTATGAGGTATTTGGGGCTGATTTCTGTTCGGAACTGGAAGACTTCCGCGACAACCTCAGCGCCGGCTGTGCTGGCCAGCCCTTTGAGTTCTCTCATGGATTCTTGCGCTTCTGATTTTTCCTTTTTATTCGTGGAGAGGTGGATAAGGATTGCCTTTTCCATTTTATTCGAGGTTGTCCTTGATGAATTTCAAGACCGCATCAAAATCATTGGGAGAGAACCAGTTTATCCCTTCCATTTTCCTGAACCAGGTCATCTGTCTTTTGACATAGCGTCGAGTATCCCTTTTCGTCAATAAGATCGCTTCTTCCAGCGGCATTTCTTTTCTGATGAACTTCAGGACATTTTTATAGCCTAAGGCCCGGAATGGGGGGGAATTCTCATCCACTTCTTGCTTGAGAAGATTCTCCACTTCTCTGATCATACCCTTTTCGAACATTTTATCGGTTCTCTTTTCTATCTTTTTATAGAGTACCTGTCTTTCTAATTTTAACCCAATTCTTATTATATTGAAATCGTCCACATGGGATCTTGTGTTTAAGAAGTGCTGAGAGAGAGGTTTTTGAGTGGAGAGAAAGATCTCGAGCGCGCGGATGATCCTGACTTTATCGTTATCATGGATTTTTTGACAGGAGGCCGGGTCGACTTCCATGAGCTTCGCCCTCAGGCTTTCCAGGCCCTTTTCCTGCGCTTCCTTCTCCAGTTTCTGTCGAAGCTCGGGGTCTCTCTTTCCCTCAGGGAATAGACCATCAAGGAGAGCTTTCAAGTAGAGACCTGTTCCTCCCACGATGATAGGGATTTTCTTTCTTCTCAGTACGTCTTTTATGGCTTTTAGAGCCTGGTCGACGAAATCCGCAGCCGTGTATTGGGTAGAGAAGTCGGCAACATCAAGGAGATGATGCGGGATGCCTTCTCTCTTTTTAAGGGGAATTTTATCTGTGCCGACATCAAACCCTTTGTAGACCTGCATGGAGTCGCAGTTGATGATTTCACCCCCCAATTTCTTGGAGAGCCTCACAGCGATGGAGCTTTTGCCCACCCCTGTAGGACCCAGGATGACGATCAGGTTCTTGGCTTTAGAGTGCAATTTTTACCAGAAGAAGAACAAAGAGAAGCGTTAGGAAGAGGAGAAGAGCAAGAATCTGTTTCCTTTTCAATCTATTTCTCCAATTCTTTCTGTGCTTTTGCTAAGCGCGGCTTCGAGTACTTTCCCCAAGGTTTTTTTATGAATGTGTCCAGGTTGATGTTCATCTCGCCCCTTTTCGAGATGAAGGCTCTTTTCCTCATCCTCATTTTTAGGCTCAAGTTTCCGGGCTTCTTTTTCCGTCGGAGGACAAAACAGAGATGAGTCAAGGGAGTGTTGGCGAGACTTTCCTCGGGGAGGCGTTCTTCCATACAGATAATGTATAGATGAAGGAACTCACTGTCAAACGGAAAGCGATCTCTACCTGCCCAGGAATCCCAGGCCGACGTAGAGAAGGCTCTTGAGGAACCAGAAACCGTAAGAAATGAAGAGGGCTTTCTTCAGCTCTACCTTGAAGACAGAAGAGAGGCCGTAGCCAAGAATTCCAAAGAGCCAGAGCTGGAAAAAGTCAAACTGGCTCAATACCCTGAAAGCAGTCGAGGTGACTTCCAGGCGGGGGAAGAAGACGGCGAGTGAGGTCGTGGTCTGGAAGATGGATTTGCGGCGGAGAATCAGGACAAGCCGGACTGCGTTCCCCAGGATTTTATCCACAAAGCTGGCATGGATGTAGACGGATAGAAGCTGCTTGTAGTTTCCTTCGGTTGAGAACATCCGGCCCATAGCCAGAAGAATCAGTGGTGGAAGGAAGAAGCCGATGAGGTTCGCAAAAAGAGGACTGATAATCGTTAAAAAGATCCGGAACCATGGTGGAGGGTTTTCCATGAATTCAAGCTGTCTGTTGAACGCCTCTTCTCCCATTCTTTCCTGTCGCCTGACGTCATTTTTCAGGGTTTGAAGCGAATCCTGGAGAAGGTAAGGCCCGATAACCGCACTAAAGATGATTAAGAGGACGAGAAGAATGATCAGCGCATCAATCCAGACAGGTTTTTCAGAGACTGCCTTAAGGGTTTCCTTAGGACTGAAAAACACTCCCTGCAATCGGTTAAAAAAGTTCATGTCAGCCCTCCTTTGCGTTCGTCCTGGATTATCCTTCCATCTTTGAGATGGATGATTCGCTGGGCTCGTGCGGCGATATCCCTGTCGTGAGTGACGATGATGATGGTGTTTCCCTCGGAGTGAATTTTGTGGAAAAGGGAAAGGATCTCCTGACCTGTTTTGGAATCCAGGTTTCCTGTAGGCTCATCTGCTAAGAGTAAGGATGGATCGTTGACCAGGGCGCGGGCAATAGCCACTCTCTGCCTTTCGCCGCCCGAAAGCTCTGAAGGCCGGTGGTTCATCCTGTCGGTCATTTCCACCATTTGCAGCGCCTTCTTGGTCTTTTCCTCTCTTTCTTTCTTCCTGGCTCCTTTGTAGATAAGCGGGATTTCTACGTTGTGGAATGCAGTTGCTCGAGGAAGGAGGTTAAAGACCTGGAAGACGAACCCGATCTCTCTGTTGCGGATGAAGGCCAGTTCGTTGTCGCTGAGCGTACTCACCAGTTTTTTTTTGAGGTAATATTTTCCTTTTGTGGGAGTGTCCAGACAGCCTATGATGTTCATCAGGGTGGATTTGCCTGAGCCGGAAGGGCCCATGATGGCCACAAATTCATTCTGATAGATGGTGAACGTGGCTTCGCGGAGAGCATTGACTTCCTGTTTTCCCAGCTGGTAGACCTTCCACAGGTCTTCTGCGGAGATAATGATGTTGTTTTCGCTGGTCATGATTTTTATTTTTCCTCTTTCTTTTCTTCCTGTTTGATGAGGGTGTCATCTTTGAGCTGGCGAAGGGCGCTGTAGGGCCCGACTACGATCTCCTGTCCTTCTTCCAATCCGGAGGTGATCTCGATATTCATCTCGCCCATGATTCCCTTCTTCACGGGATAGAACTTTACGCGGCTGTTCTCGACGACATAGACTCCCTCTTCCTGCCCGTCACCTTTCTCTTTTTCTTTCTCCTCTTTTTCCCGGAGGATCAGGGCAGAGATCGGCACAGCCAGAATGTCTTTTTTCTCCGCGGTGATGATGTCTGCCGAGGCGGAAAGACCGGGCTTGAGGCTATTGGGAGGATTCTCGAGGGTGATGACCACCTTGAAGTCCTTGGACTCCTGGGAAATGGTTGTCGTCTGCAGGGCAGAGCTGCCGATTTCGGTGACCTTCCCCTCTAGGGTCTGGTCTGGCAGGGCGTCAACTCTCACTTCTGCTCGGTGTCCGAGCTCAACTCCGATGACATCCGTTTCGTCGACTTCCACTTCAACTTCCATCACGGAGAGGTCGGCAATGGTCATCAGGACGGTACCGGGATTGTTCATGGTGCCGATGATGGCCACCTCCCCTTCCTCGACTCGGAGACTGGTGATGATTCCATCAATCGGAGAGTTGTAAACGGTTTTGCTGAGTGTATCCAGGGTGCTCTCAAGGGAAGCTTGCGCCTGTTCGATTTGGTAAATGATAGCCTTGTGCTGGGCTTTCGATATATCATACTGGGCTTCAGCCGCTTCCAGCTGCTCTTCTGAAATGAGGTCTTCTTCGAAAAGCTTTTTTTGTCTTTGATAAAAGCTTTCATCTTTTTTCAGTGTGGCTTCAGCACGTATGAGTTCAGCTCTGTGGGAGGAGATAAGAGCACGGTCACGGTTAGCCATGGCCTCGAATTGGGTCGAGTCAAGCTTCAGGAGGAAATCATCCTTCTTGACTCTTTGCCCTTCCTCTACACCTATCTTGACGATTCTCCCCGAGACATGGGCACTGATGTTCACGTTTTTTTTGGGCTTGACTTCCCCTGAGGCTGAGATCTTCGAGGTCAAGTTGTCTTTTTTGACCTTCTCCACAGTCACTCGTATGGATTTTTCTCGCTGTGATTGAAGGTTGAAGATGACGATGATAGCGATAAAGACGATGACGGCGGAAATGATGATTGCTTTTTTTCTTCTCTTAAAGAAGCTCTTTTTTTCACTCATCTCTTGTGCCTCTCTGGATTTGTTATCTTATTATATTACGGAATAAAAGGCAAAAAGTTTAGGAGGAACATTTCCAAATCCGTGATGAAAGAATGATTTTGGAAATCCCCTCGCTCCCTTCAGATTTTTAACGCCATTCCTTCACCGCCCTCTGCGGCGGTCTCAAAACTGCGCACTTCAACGTTAAGCTCAAAAGGAATATCCGAACTATCATCTCACATCTCCCTTTGATTCTCTTCTGCTCAAACATTTCGACCGGCCGGAAGGCTTCCCTTGAGGGCGTTTCAGTAAGGCTAAATCTTCAAGGTCGCTTCGGATTTTTCCAAAATCATTTCCATCCGTCTTTACTATAATAGATTTGCCAATGCTTACAGATTACGGGGAGTCTACCCTAATATGTGGCTTGAAAAGGGAGAGGTTGGTAATGTAATATGGAAGGATTATGAAACCCGGTGAGTACTTGATGGTTTCAGAAGAAGCCGCACGGAAAGCAGGCAGGCTGCTTAAAGAGAATATAAACAAGTCAAATGAAATATTTTATAAAGGTGCTGTTGACCTTGTGACTCCTTTCGACACCAAGGCCCAGAGGACGATTTTTGACCATCTGTCCTCCTTTTTCCCTGATCATGATTATCTCGCAGAGGAAGGATTGAGCCAAAATAAGGGAGCAGAGACGCGCTGGATAATCGATCCTCTGGATGGCACCACAAACTACGCTCACCACTATCCGGTGTTCACCATATCCATCGCCTTGGAAAGAAAATCTAAAATCGTCATGGGATTGGTTTATGATCCCATGAGGGAAGAAATGTTCTCGGCGCTTAAAGGAAAAGGGGCCTTCCTCAACGGAAAGAAAATCAGTGTTTCGGATATAGACGAGTTGGACAAGAGCCTCCTGGCAACAGGCTTTCCCTATGATGTTCGCGTCAGCCAGGAGAACAACATCTCTCATTTTAATAATTTTATTATTCGAGCCCAGGGGATCAGGCGCTGTGGCTCAGCAGCCATGGACCTCTGTTATGTGGCCTGCGGGCGGTATGATGGCTTCTGGGAATTGAAGCTTAAGCCCTGGGATATGGCTGCGGGAACCCTTATCGTTCAGGAAGCAGGAGGACAGGTGTCGGACTTCAGGGGTGGTGTGTTCAGCGTTTTCGGCTCCGAGATTTTGGCCACAAACGGGTCTATACACCAACAGATGGTGGATATCCTGGAGCTGAAAGAATTCCGGCCGTTAAACAAAAAACAAGAGCCTGAGGCGGAAAATGAATAACTCTTGAGTTGACTCGATGAGATAAATAGAATACAAAAAAAGCAGATGAGGAAAGAGAAAAAAATGAGGATGAAACCCGGAAGGAGAAAAGGCAAGCTCCTCTCTCTGGGCTTATGGATGTCCGGCCTTTTTGTATTCGCATCTTTTTTATTGATCGGCTTGGCTCCGGGTCAGGGCCTCAGCTCGAATCCGCAGGAAGAGGAGAGCGAAAGGGAATTCGATTTTATTCCTGAGAGAGATGAGATCATCTATGCCCGGAGAATCGCAGCTGGGATAGAAGAGGAGGCAGACGTCATAAAAAATGAATCCTTGAATGACTTCCTGGAAGGAATCGGGAGAAGAATTGTTGACCAGAACAACCTCAAGGAGCTGGTCGGGGATTGGGAGTGGTCTTTCAGGATCATCGATACTCCAGGTATGAATGCTTTCGTCACCCTAGGAGGGCAGGTCTTTGTGAGCAGCGACCTGGTTGAGGCCATGGAGACAGAGTCCGAGCTGGCCGCGGTTCTGGCTTTTGAGCTGGGGCATCTCGCTGCCCGTCATATTCATCAGCACATTTTCGAGAGGCTGACTCGACAGAGTGATTTCTTACCTGAGGAGACAATCAGCGGTGAGAGAGGCTGGGAGATTCTTTCCAGGATTTTCATGTCTGAAGGAGGCATCCTGGCCTTTTTTTCAGGACTGCAACACAACTCTCTCCAGGTAGAGAAGGCCGATGAGCTCTCTCTCTTAAGCTGCTTCAATGCTGAGTACAATCCCCAAGACCTTCTTATCTTGCTCAGCCGGATGGGAAGAAGAGAAAGGCCGCTATCTCCCTGGTTGAGGAGGAATCCCTGGAGCGAGAAAAGACGAAGGGAGATGTCCTCCAGCCTGAGTATGCTTCCGTCTTCCACCTTTCCGACCGAGCCTTCAAGGTTCAGGGAATTCAAATCCTTGCTCAGGTCGTTGGCCAGCCTTTCCCTTCGGCGTGACCTGCGTATGCCTCAATCAGGCAGAGAAATATTCCTGGATGTCACCGTGATGGGCAACAAGGACTGGACGGATACCGGCGTTGAGGTCTATGAAGGACAGGAAATTTCATTCCAGGCCTTCGGGACCATATACCTCCAGAAGGGGAATCCCGCCCGCTGCAGTCCGGACGGTTATGACCTCAGGACAATGCAACAGCCGTTTCCCGATAGAAACATTGGGGCCCTTATCGGCAAAGTGGCTGTTCTCATTTCCATGGAGGTCGATGAGGAATCAGGAAAAGAGACTCGTTACGAGATCAAGGAGAAGTTTTTTATCGGAGCAGAGAGTCAGATGAGAATGCCCATCAGCGGACGGCTTTTTCTGGGGATCAACGAGAACCTTGTGGGCGATAATGACGGGGCCTTCAGTGTCAGTATCGTTTCTGTGCCTGTCAGGCAGAATCCTTCCCGTTAGATTTTTTCTTGAGGAACTTTTCCATGAACTGGATGTCGTAGTTTCCTCTGACAAAGTCCGAGTTGGAGAGAATACTCAAGTGGAGGGGGATGTTCGTCTTGATGCCCACGACAATGGTTGTTTCCAGAGCAGTGAACATTTTCTTTATCGCTTCTTTTCGTGAAGGCGCCCTAACGATGATCTTAGCCACAAGGGAGTCATAATCAGGGGGAATCTGCCAGCTGCTGTAGGCGGCGGAGTCCACCCGTACTCCTTCGCCTCCCGGGAGCACCAGGAACTCGATTTTCCCGGGGGAAGGGATAAAGTTTTCTGGGTCTTCGGCATTTATCCGGCATTCTATGCTGTGGCCGCTCAGCTTTGTATCATGGGGGATGGAGAGCTTTTCCCCTGCAGCGATTTTAATCTGTTCCTTGATCAGGTCGATATCGTAAACCATTTCTGTGATCGGGTGTTCGACTTGGACTCGGGTATTCGCTTCCATGAAATAGAAATGTTTGTTGTCGTCCACCAGGAATTCAAACGTCCCCAGACTCTCATAGCCTATGAACTGAGCTGCGTCTTGGACGGCTTTGGTGAGCTTTCTCCGGAATTTCTCGTCTATGAAAGGCGAAGGCGTCTCCTCCAGGAGCTTCTGGTACTTTCTCTGGATGGAACATTCCCTTTCTCCGAAGGCGAGGATGTTCCCTTTTTTATCGCCGATGACCTGGACTTCAATGTGATGGGCTCCAGGGATCACTTTTTCTATATAGAGAGAAGGATCTCCGAAAGCGGCCTTAGCCTCGTTCTGGGAGATGGAAAATTGCTCCTCCAGCTTGACTGCTGAGCGGACGATTCTCATCCCCTTCCCGCCTCCCCCGGCTGCTGGCTTGAGAATAATGGGATAGCCGATTTTTTGAGCGATGCTCTTGGCTTCAGCAAAGTCTTCGATAATGGTATCACTGCCTGGGATAATCGGCAGTTTGGCCGCCCTCATCTCCTGGCGGGCTCTGTTCTTGTCGCCCATCAGCCTGATGAGAGATGCCGAGGGGCCGATAAAGGTGATTCCGTGGGTTTCACAGGTTTCAGGGAAACGGGGGTTTTCGGCCAAGAAGCCGTAGCCCGGATGAATGGCGTCAGATTTTGTGATCTCAGCCGCACTGAGGAGGTTGGGAATGTTGAGGTAGCTTTCCGAGGCTTTGGCTGGTCCGATGCAGATTTTTTCATCGGCAAACATGGTGTGAAGGCCGTTCTTGTCCGGTTCAGAATAGACGGCAACGGTCTTCAAGCCCATTTCCCGGGCAGCACGGATTATCCGCAGGGATATCTCACCCCGATTGGCGACTAAGATCTTTGAGAACATAGGTGGTCAGGAGAGTGGTTTGATCGAGAATAGCTTCTGCCCGTATTCGACGGGTTTCCCGTTTTCGACGTATACTTCTTCGAGTACTCCGTCCAACTCTGACTCGATTTCATTCATCAGCTTCATGGCCTCGATAATGCAGAGGGTCTGGTTTTTCTTTATCTGATCTCCCTCCTCAACGAAAGGAGAAGAAGATGGATCAGAAGCGCGGTAGAAAGTTCCGACCATGGGCGAGGTGATGTAATAGATGTCATTCTTTCCCTTTTCCAGCTCCGTTTCTTGAGGAAGCGCCGTCTCTTCTGCCTTGGGTTCTCCGGATTCCTGGAGGGGGATGGCCGTTTCTGAAGGAGGAAGGATGCTCGGGTTTCTGCTGACCTTGACTTTCAACCCCTCCACTTCCAGCTCAAAATGGGATAATTTCTTCTCTTCCATGAATTGGACAAGCTTGTTTATTTCTTTGTAATCTATTTTCGGGCTCATTTTTCCTCTCCTCTGCAATCAGGAGTGAGAAGCTTCTTCTATAAAAAAGAAATGGAAAAAATTATTACTACCTTAATCGCAATCATCAGAAATGTCAAGTTGAGGCATTGGCATGTCAGCATCTCTCTCTCCTTGACAGCTGATTATGAAGGTGTAGTCGTTAGCAGCGCCGGTTCCCCTCCATTCAAGCCAAAATCCTTCCCTCCTTCATGGGCTTCGGATGGAGAGGAACCGCCGCCGCCCTTCTCAACTCATATTAATGCAATCATTCGTTTGACATCCTCTACTGAGTGGACCTGGATGCCGCACAGAGATTGTAACCTTATTTACTGCGTTTACATGAGGCCAGATGGTTCTCTCACCAGGGAAATGCTTCCGATTCGCATTTCAAGATTCCCGATCATGCTCTCTTCGCTTGTGACTTCAGGTTGGATTGACTTTGAATCGATCATCGCGTAACATGAGTGGGAGTCAGGTTTCGGGGCTACACTGGGATCAGTCCTTATCATCCAGAAGCCTGGAAACTCAGCGCCTGATAAGGTGTTGACTTTATCGGCCAAGCCCGACCTCAACGGAGATAAAAGGATGTTTGATCAGTTGTCGAGCCGTCTTCAAAAAGTGATGAAGTTTCTCCGAGGTGAGGGGAAAATCACTGAAAAAAATATGGCTGAAGCGCTCAAGATGATTCGTATGGGCTTTCTGGAGGCTGATGTCAATTATCGGGTGGTGAAAGAGTTTGAGGAAAGCATCAAGGTCAAGGCTTTGGATCAGAAAGTCCTCATGAGCCTGACTCCGGCCCAGCAGGTCATCAAGATCGTTAGGGATGAGCTGACTTTCCTCTTGGGACAGGATGTTAAAAAGCTGACATTTGCCAGCCATCCTCCCTCCATCTTCATGCTGGTCGGGCTTCAGGGCTCGGGCAAAACCACTACCTGTGGCAAGCTGGGCAAGTGGGTACTGACTTTAAAGAAGAGTCCTCTTCTCGTTTCTTTCGACCTGAAAAGGCTGGCTGCTCAGGAGCAGTTGAAGATGATCGCCAGCATGCTCAAACTTCCTTTTTATGAGATGACCAAGGAGCAAATGGCTTCACCTTCTGATGCGCTTAAAGAGCTATTGAAGTTCACTGAGAACAGAGGTTATGACACCCTGATCGTGGATACTGCCGGGAGACTCCATATTGATGAAGAGCTCATGAATGAGCTCTGGATGGTGAAAGATGTTCTCAAGCCCACTGAGTTGATCTATGTGGGAGATTCTATGACTGGTCAGGATGCTGTGAAAAGCGCCCAGCTTTTCGAGGAAAAAATAGGGTTGACATCGGTCATTTTGAGCAAGCTAGACGGAGACGCCAGGGGGGGTGCTGCCCTGTCCATCGTGTCCGTGACCGGGAAGCCCATCAAATTTATCGGGGTAGGTGAGAAGTTCGACAAACTCGAGGTTTTTCACCCAGACCGGATGGCATCACGAATACTGGGGATGGGAGACATCTTGAGCTTAATCGAGAAGGCTGAGGAAGAAGCTGACCTGGAAGAGGCAGAAGCCCTGGCTCGCAAGTTGAAAAGACAGGAACTGACCTTCGAAGACTTTAAAAAACAGCTTGTTCAGATGAAAAAAATGGGATCTTTGTCCCAATTCTTGAATCTTTTGCCTCAAAGCGGACCTTTTAAGAAGATGGCCCAGGTCAGCATCGATGACAGGAAGATAATTCATTTCGAAGCCATCATCAACTCGATGACCAAGGAAGAGAGAGAAAACCCGAAAATAATAGACGGGAGCCGCCGATCCAGGATAGCAAAGGGCAGCGGGAGGCCTGTTTCTGAAGTCAACCAGTTGCTGAAGCAGTTTGCCGAGATGAAAAAAATGATGAAAAGATCTCAATTCCAAAAGCTTATTTCTTCTTTACCCTCATCTCATTAGAAAACCTCTCCAACTCCGTAATAACGATCACACATAAAGGTGAGGGCTAAAGGTTCGGAAGCACGCTGATTTTCCCCAGCGAGCGGAAGCGAGCGTTGGAAGGGGGAAATCAGTTCCCCCTCCAAGTTGACTTTAGCTGAAAATTTTTATATTATCACACTTCATCTTAAAGAAAGTGGTTTAAAATGATTTCAATACGACTTATGCGACTTGGAGCGAAGAAAAAACCTTTTTATCGAATCGTCGCTGTTGATTCGAGAAAACCGAGAGAGAGCAAAGCGAAGGATATTCTCGGTTATTATAATCCATTAAAGGAACCTCCTGAGATCGAGGTCGATCTGGAAAAAACAAATTATTGGCTGGAAAGAGGAGCTCAAGCTTCCAAAACAGTTCGTTCTCTTTTAAATAAAGTCTCCAAGACTGAGAAAATTTCCAATCAACATTCTAAAACTTAAAGGAGGTTACAGTGAAAGAACTCGTAGAATTGATTGCCAAATCGTTAGTTGACAATCCGGAAAAGGTACAGGTTTCCCAGCTCGAAGGGGAACAGACCACAATTTTGGAACTCAAGGTTGCTCCGGAAGATTTGGGAAAGGTTATCGGCAAACAGGGAAGAACAGCACGGGCCATAAGAATCATTCTCGGTGCTGCAGGAATGAAGTTGAAGAGGAGATTTAATCTCGAGATAATCGAAAAAGGGTAGCTTGATCACTATAGGGAAATTTATCAGGATCCAAGGCAAGAGGGGCGAATTAAGGTTCAAGCCTTATTTCGAACACTCCCTGAAACATTTTTTTTTCAAGGGTATTCCTTCAGGTCAAAGGATCTTTTAAAGAATATCGAGTTGAATCCTTACGCTCCTATAAGGAGTTTTATAGAATCAAGCTTGAGGGAATAGACACCCTTCCCCAGGCACGTGAGATGGTCGGTCTGGAAGTCCTGCTTCCAGATGAAGGGTTCCAGGATCTCGAAGAAGATAATTACTACGTCTTTCAGATTATCGGCTGCTCTGTTGTCACCAAAAGCGGAGAGGAAGTCGGAACAGTCACAAATTTATGGCTTGTCCCAGAGAATGACCTTCTCGTTGTGACAAAAGGAAAGACAGAGATCCTCATCCCCTTTTCGCATTCTGTGTGTTTAGAAGTCGACCTGGAGCTGAAGAAAATCAAGATTGACCCGCCTGAGGGTCTTTTAGACTTGAATGAGATTTGATATAATCACCATATTCCCCGAAATTTTTGGAAGCGTTTTCTCTGGAGGAATAATAAATAAAGCCCTGGAGAAGGGCTTGATTGAAGTGCGTGTTCACGATTTGAGGGCATTCACCCTCGACAAGCACAAACAGGTGGATGACCGCCCTTATGGAGGCGGCCAGGGCATGGTCCTGAAGCCAGAGCCGATATTCGTTGCTGTAGAGAAGATCAGGCAGAACGAGGAAACGCCGGTATACCTTCTTTCACCGCAGGGAAGAAAGCTCGATTTCCGGTTCGCAGAGGAGCTAGCCCAGAGGAAGCAGATTATCCTTATCTGCGGCCGCTATGAAGGAGTCGATGAAAGAGTGATTCAGCACCTTGTGACTGGCGAGATTTGCATCGGTGATTACATCCTCACCGGAGGCGAGCCGGCGGCTTTTGTCGTTGTTGATGCAGTCTCAAGGTTTGTCCCCCGGGTAGTAGGGAAGGAAGATTCGGTGAAGGATGACTCATTTTTTGATGGCCTCCTGGAGCATCCCCAGTACACGCGACCTCGTGACTTCAGAGGAATGAAAGTTCCAGAGGTCCTGTTCTCTGGGGACCATAAAAAGATTGAGTCCTGGAGGAGAAGAAGATCTTTGGAAAAAACTTGGCGGATGAGACCCGATCTTTTGGGGGATCGGGCTTTATCTGGAGAAGAGAAGAAGATACTGAATGAAATAAAAACAGAAAAGAAAGGAAAGAGCGATGAACCTGATTGACTTGGTCGAAGAAAAACAGTCATCGAAGGATGCAGATTCCTTTAGGGTGGGAGATACGGTTAAAGTCCATGTGATCATCAGGGAAGGCGATAAAGAGAGAATTCAGATTTTCCAGGGAAACGTGATCGCCCAAAGAGGCACTGGACTAGGAGCGACATTCGCTGTGCGGAAGGTATCTTTCGGAATCGGGGTAGAAAGGATTTTTCCTGTTCATTCCAAAATGATCAAGAAGGTTGAGGTTGTGAGACATGGAAAGATCAGAAGAGCCAAATTATACTACCTTCGGAAGCTCAAGGGGAAAGCAGCCAAATTGAAGGAAAAGAGATATATAGAAGATCTAGAGTGATCGCGTTGTATAGGCAATAAGGAGTGGCTCGGGATCATCGGGAGCGCTCTTTTTGAGGGGAAAAAAGACTTTGCAATTAATAAAGGAAGGAGAAAGATTGAATCTTTGTCCCCAAGCATAAGGGCTTTTTCCTTTGTCCGTCGCACATCTCAGCGTTAAAACCATCTTTTCCTGCTAAGGTACCAGATGGCAGATTTCAGGATTGAGAAGAGGATTCTGGGCCGGGGATTCAGAACTATAGCCGGTGTCGATGAGGTAGGAAGAGGAGCGCTTTTTGGTCCCGTTGTCTCTGCTGCTGTCATTCTCCCTGATGAGCTGATCAGGAAGAGGTTGTCTGGCTGGGTGAGGGAGGTCGATGACTCTAAAGTCATTTCCCCTGGCAAAAGATGGAGACTGGCCAGAGAGATTCTTTTTCATGCTGTTTCAGTAGGAGTCGGTCTATGCTCGAATTTTGAGATAGATGAAGAGAATATTTACTGGGCTTCGATCTGCGCCATGAAGAGAGCTGTGGAGAATTTGTCTTGTGAACCGGATTTTGTCTTGGTTGACGGATTTGGCTTAAATAATGTAAAGTATCCTCAGATTTGTGTGCCCAGAGGCGATAAAAAGAGCACTTCAATCGCAGCCGCCTCCATCGTTGCGAAGGTTTTGAGAGACGAGATGATGATCCTTTTAGATAAAGTGTATGGAGGATATTTCTTATCCAAAAACAAAGGATACGGGACAGAAGAGCATTACAGAGCTTTGAGAGAAAAGGGGCCAACTCCATTGCACAGGTTCACTTTTAATCTCAGGTGTAAATAAGATGGGGACTGAAAGAGAGAGAGTTAAAATCCTGGAGCAAGCGGAGAGAAGCGTAAAGCGGGGAAAACTCCAGGAAGCCATTAATGAGTACTTGAAGCTCTTAGACTTCGATGCCCAAGATGTAAACGTCAGGAACCTCCTGAGCGACCTCTATCTCCGGGCAAATCAAAGGGACAGAGCGATAGAGGAAATGTATAAAGTGGCCAGCTATTACGAAGGAAGAGGCATGTATTCCCAGTCCATGGCCGTTTATAAAAAGATCAACAAATTGAATCCCGGAAACATTGAATCCAGCATGAAACTCGCCGACCTTTACTATACCCAGGGATTTCTCTCTGAAGCCAAGGCAGAATATTCGAAGATTGCCAGGGGCTTGATGAAGAATCACCGGACAAAGGAAGCCATTTTTCTGTATGAGAAGCTCCTGAAGCTGGATAGAAAAGATGTTCAGACATGTTTGACTTTGGCCGATCTTTATACTCGAGGGGGAGAAGTTGACAAAGCCGTGGACAGGCTCAATGACGTGGCCGAATTCAGGATCCGGGATAATTCGCTGAAGGAAGCCCATGAAATCCTTAAAAGAGCCCAAAAGATTAAAGCTGAGGATTCGAGGACTTTTTCCAACCTGGTGTCCATCCTTAAAAAAGAGAAAAAGACCAAGGAGGCTCGCAAGCTTATCGATGAAGTCCTTCAGAAAAAAAAGGAAGATGTGACTGCACTCAGGCTTTTGGGGAACCTGCATTTTGATGAGGGTGATTTTGAGAGGGCTGAAGTCGTATTCTCTCAGGTCATCGCCCTAAGGTCTAAAGATGTCGAAGCAAGAGTGAAGCTGGGCCGAATCTCCATCTTCAAAGACAACCTTGATAAGGCTTTTAAATTTTACGAACCTTTGGTTGAGAGCTTGATCAAGAAAGGGAAGCCGGAAAAGGCCATCGGGCTTCTCGGGCTCATTCTTGCTTCCAAGAAAGCTCATCTGCCGACTTTAAAATCCTTGGCTTCTATCTATAAAACGATAGACCAGAGAAAGAATCTCGAGATCGTTTACCGCGTTCTTCTGGATGAATACCGGAGAGATAATAATAAGAAAGAATATGCGTCTATTCTGGGTGAGCTTGTCGAGATAAATCCTGAAGATAAGGAGTTAGCGAACCAGTACACACTCTTGAAGGGAGGCGGTGCAATCCCTGAGGTGGCGAGAGAGCCTGAGGTGGAGAAGGCAGCGTTAGAGGAGGAAGCGCGAAAAGCCGCCGAAGAGGACGCCAAAAAAGCAGAAGAGGAACGTTTGAGGGCTGAGGAACAAGTCAGGCAATTGGGTGAAGAAAAGAGACGTGCTGAAGAAGAGCGGTTGAAAGCCGAAGATGACGCTAAAAAAGCAGAAGAGGAACGTTTGAGGGCCGAAGAGGAGGCTAAAAGAGTAGAGGAGGAGCGGTCGAAAGCTGAAGGGGAGGCGCGAAAAGCCGTCGAAGAAGAAGCCCTGAGAGCCGCCGAGAAGGAAGCGAGGAAGAGAGTCGAAGAAGAGGCCCGGAAAGCAGAAGAAGCTGCCCAGAGGGCAGAGCAGGCGGCCCGAAAGGCTGCCGAAGAGGAAGCCAGACGTGCAGTCGAGGAAGAAGCCAGGAGTCGGGCCGAGGAGCTAGCCGAACGAGCCGAAGCAGAAAAGAAACGTGCGGAAGAAGAACGTTTGCGTGCTGAGGAGGCAGTGAGGAAAGCGGAGGAAGAGAGAAGGAGAGCGGAGGAGGAACGTTTTAAGGCCGAGCAAGAAGCAAAGCGCTTGGAGGAAGAAAAAAGAAGAGCCGAAGAAGAACGAAGAAAAGCCGAAGAAGGAGCCCCGAGAGCCGAAGAGGAGCGGATGCGGATCGAGGAAGAGACCAGGCGCATGGCCGATGAGGAGGCGCGAAAAGTCGCCGAAGAAGAAGCCCGGAGAGCCGCCGAAGACGAAGCCAAACGAGCCGCTGATGAAGAACGAAAAAGGATGGAAGCTTTGGAAGCGGCCCACGTGTCCACCGAAGAGATAAGAGAGTTAGAGGAGATTATCGAGGAGGAAAAGGAGGAAGAACCTGCCGCAGCTCCAGAGGGGTCTGATGAGATGCTGGAGATGAACCTGGCCCAGGCAGACCTCTACATTAACCAAGGTCTACTCCGGAATGCGAAGAGAATCCTCGAGAATTTGCGCATAAATTTTCCCAACAATCCGAGAATAGAAGAGAAGCTTTCAGCACTGGGACAGGTGAGCACTCAGGTCAGCGTCGACGAGATTCTTCAACGGGTGACCGAGGTTTCTGAGAAGGAAAGCGAATTAATTGGCAAGAGAGGAGTGGCTAAAGAGATTCCAGAGCAACCAAAAGAGGCAACGAAGGAAACGGCTGCTCCAGCAGAGAAGGCCTCAATCCCGGAGGAAAAAGAGAGGAAAGTTGAAAAGAAAGAAATCCCCCTTAAGAAATTAGAGGATAAAGAGGAAGAAGTCAAGAAGACAGCCGAGAAGGAGGTAGCGGCCAAAGAGGATAAGATGGACCTCTTTCATTCTGGATTTTCATTTCTTGAGAAAGGCGAGTTTGACCAGGCCATCGAAATATTTAAGCAGGCGTCCAAGGATGAGAGCTTAAGAGAGGAATGTTTCCATGCCCTTGGTCAGTGTTACAAACAGAAAGATGAATATTTAGAAGCAGCAAAATGGCTGAAGAAAGCCCAGGAGCTGACCGTCGAAGGATCCGATCAATTTCTGGCTTTGAGTTATGAGTTGGCGTCGCTCTATGAAGAAGCCAAGGAACTGGAGAAAGCCTTGGATCTCTACGAAGATATAAAGGAATGGGATGCGAAATACAGGGATATCAGGAAGAAGACCAAGGCTTTAAAAAAGAGCATTAAATAAATTGGCTTTCTTCCATTTTGTGTGGGTTTTCATTAGTATCGGAACGACAGGGAAATCGAATCGCTCCAGTCGGATTTTTAACGCCATTCCCTCCCCATCCTTCTCGGTCCTGCGGAACTCCGCATGTCTATCTTATCTCACGCCTGAAGCTCTATCTTTTTTCAATCCCGCTTGATCAACCACTCCGTGCTCAAACAGTCCTCGGACCCGACTGTGTCGGTTTCCCTCGAAGGACAACATCGTTGCGGAGAAACGATGTTGGGGGGATCCAAGGGGGTATGTCCCCTTGGTCGCAGGACGCATGTCCGAGAAGGGGAGGCAGCGAGTCGCAAGGAAGCGAGCGAGCGTTGGAAGGGGGAAGGCAGAGCGCTTTCCCCTCCAAGGAGGCTCGGGAAGGCTAAATCCTCCGATGTCGCTCTGGTGATTTCCCTGTTGTTCCTAATATCGAATATATGTGTATGTTACCCACACAAAATGAAAGAGAGTCAATGAAATAAATAAAGGGACAGGCTAGTTATAAGGGACTGTCCCTTTCAGTCCTTTTGATATGATAGAGAGGGACTGTCCCCTTTCGCAAAATTAGCCTGTCCTTTTTTTCTGGCTTTTTATTTGAGAAAAAATGATGCAAGGATTCGTTATCTTTACTGAAAAAGCGACTCGAAAATCCGGGCTAAAAAGTCATAGAGCCGTTTCGCTTAAGGAAAGGAAGAGAATCTCGGGTTTATTTGAAATAAAAGGGAGCTATATTTGAAACGTCATCTTCTTCTCGATATTCTCAGCATGATCAAAAAGGAAATACAATCGGACAATGTAAAGGTTCTCGTGTTGAACGAGAAAAAAGAAATCATCTTTCGGAAAGGGCTCGGCAGCTCCCAGAATGAGAACGAGCACCTCGACCATGCTGTCATCCAGAAATGCATTGAGGAGAAGCAACCGGCTAACATCTATGGAGGCCGCGGGCTTTCAGGATGGGAATGTTCTAAAAATGGCTCAAAGAATATCCTCTGCCTTCCTTTTATCATTGAAGGAAAACCGGCCGGAGTTCTCTATCTGGATAGAAGTGACAGCCCCGATCCCTTTACTCTTCAGGATTTGGAGCTCCTGATCGTGCTCTCCAAGCCTATCCAGTGGGTGTTGAAGAATGGACAGAAATTCCAGGAGGCCGCCACCGGAAAAAATGGATTAGCCGGGTCTTTGCTGAGGGGCCGGAGTGGAGCTTTGAAGAGGATCATCACCTTGATTGACAGGGTGAAGGATTGCGAAACTCCTGTTTTTATCTGTGGAGAGAGCGGTACAGGAAAGGAGCTCGTCGCCAGAGCCATTCATCAGAACGGCACAAGAAGGAACGGTAAATTCGTTGCGGTGAACTGCGGGTCCTTGCCTGAGCATCTTCTGGAGAGTGAGCTGTTTGGCTATGTGAGAGGAGCCTTTACCGGGGCCTTGAGGAACAGACCGGGATTGGTTGAAGAGGCCAATGACGGCACTTTCTTCTTGGATGAGATCGGGGACTTGCCTCTTTTTCTCCAAGCGAAACTCCTTCGGCTTCTCCAGGAAAAGGAGATCAGGAGGATTGGCGCTAACAGGGTTTTTACAGTGAATGGGAGGTTCATTAGCGCTACAAATAAGGATATTGAGCGAGAGGTTGAATGTGGGAATTTCCGTAAAGACCTGTATTACCGCCTCAAGATCATTACCATCGAGATTCCTCCTTTGAGGGAGAGGAAGGAAGACCTTCTTTTTCTGCTGGATTATTTTCTCGAAAGATACTGTGGGGATATGAAGCGGGAGAGGGTCTATTTTTCCCCAGGGGCGCTAGAGCTACTGATGGACTATTCTTGGCCGGGAAACGTAAGAGAGCTTCAGAACGAAATCCAAAGGTGTCTGGTCTTGACGGGGGAGGATAGTCTTATCAAAGAGGAATATCTTTCTCCGAAGATCAATCCCGGGGCAGTGAAGTTCTCCAAGTCAAATTATGAATTCTATCAGGCTAGAGCCGAGTTTGAGAAAAGATTTTTAAGCCAGGCTCTTGCCCGCTGGAATTACAGCAGAACGAAAACGGCTGAAGAAGTGGGCTTGAGCAGGCAGGGTCTGTTTAAGTTGATGAAGAAATACAGGATAGATGCCAATAAGCGCAGAGAGACAGGCAATCAGAAGAAAAGGTAGATGCTTCTCTTCTCTGAGCGTAATGAGTTGATTTTTGCAGCATAAAATGGGAGAGGACCAGGTTGGTTATGGGTTTGGAATGGAAGGAGTATGACTTGTCTGGAATGGTTTTTTTTGGTAAATTTTTCTCAAATGAAAAACATGAAGAAAAAGGGAGTCTTCCAGGTTGTCTGTCCCTGCTGCCATTCTCTTCTCTGGCTGGATCCTGTCTCTCGGGAGGTGATTCAATCCAAAAAGGGGGGAGGAAAGAAGAAGCAGACGCTGGATGATCTGCTCTTGAAGGAGAAAAAGAGAAAGAGCGCATTCGAGCGTAGATTTGAAGCCACTGCAGAGTTAGAAAAAGAGAGAAAGAAAAAGGCAGAGGAAGGATTCAGGAAGGCCCTGTCAAAGGTTGAGAAGGAAGACTAAAAATGAGCAACATCGGATTTCAAGCCTGAAGTCCATTCCTTCCCATTAACTCCCGATCTGTGTTTCGTCCTCTCGGATTTTCGAAGCCATGGTGAATCCCGTAAAGCCAAACAGGATAAGGATTATGACAGCTGCATAGTTCATTATGGCCCATGGAAGATAAGTGATGGGGGAAACTCCGATGGCCCCTGTGATAAAAGCGCCGGCCATGCTCCAGGGGATGAGAGGAACGATGATCGCGCCGCTTTCCTCGATAATCCGGGACAGGTTTTTGGCTGCAAGGCCTTTTTTCTTGTAGATTGGTGAGAGAAGTTCTCCGGGAATGATCATCGACAGGTAAGAGCTTGCCGTCATCATGGCTGTGACTATTGAGGAAGCGATGGTCGTCAGCACAATGCTCCATGTTTTGTTGGCGAATTTCATCACCCGGTCAAGAATGATTGAGAGAAGCCCCGTGCGCTGCATGATTCCCCCGAAGCTGAAGGCGGTGAAAGCGATGAGTTGTGTTTCCATCATGCTCATCAGCCCTCCCCGGGAGATCAGCGCATCCACTTCAGCGACTCCGGTCTGAGCTTGATATCCGGTGTTCATGGCCGTCGCCACATCCGTGACCGAAGCACCCTGGAAGATAATGGCCAGGATTCCGGCCACGAAGGAGGAGAGGAGCATCCCTGGTATGGTCGGCTTTTTGGTAAAGGCGAAGTAGAAAACAATAGCCATGGGCAGGAGCAAGAGGATATTGAACCTGAAGTTGTCTTTCAATGTTTGGATGATGAGAGTCATGGTCTCGGATTCCACTTTTTCTCCACCGTACCTCAGCCCGACAAAAAAATAGATCAACAGACCCAGGAGCCAGGCTGGAGTCGCTGACCAGAGCATGTGCTTGATATGGTCAAAGAGGTTCGACCCTGCCGCAACTGGAGCAAGATTGGTCACGTCTGAGAAAGGAGACATTTTATCTCCGAAATAAGCTCCCGCGACTATGGCTCCTGCGGCTGGACCGAGCGGGATTCCCAGGCCCATGGCAATGCCGATGAAAGCCACTCCCAGAGTGCCTATGGTGCCCCAGGACGTTCCCGTGGCCAAAGAGGTGAGTGAACAGACAAAACAGGCTGTTACCAGGAAATATTGAGGCGATATGAGTTTTAGGCCGTAGTAAATGACCATGGGAATGGTTCCGCAGGCGATCCAGGAACCGATGAGAATACCGACACAGAGCATGATCAGGATCGCCGGCATCGCTTTATGGATGCTGTTGACGATGCCCTCTTCCATTTCTTTCCATTTGAAACGGAGGATGAGTCCGAGGATACCCGTGATAAAAGCAGCTGTTACCAGGAGAACCTGGGCTGCGATTTTGTAGACTCCGTAGCCGACTCCGAGAAGGAGCCCCATGGCGATCAGCGGGATCAAAGCTATGATGAGGCCGGGTTTTTTGTCTCTTTGTTTTTGGTTGTTTGCTTTCTCTTTCATCTTTTACTCTCTTTGATTCATGCCTCCGTTCATGTTTTTCAAGCCTGAGGGGAGGCGGAAAATGTACCCCTGGTGATGAGTTTTTTATCGGACATCATCGGCTTTCCCTTGGCGAAGGAATCCGTGAGATGGAGGTCTTTATCGAGCAGGATGAGGTCAGCGTCCTTTCCGACTTTGATTTCTCCCTTAGATTGAAGCTTGTAAAAGACAGCAGGACTGGTGGAAAATAGCTTGACTGCATCCTGGAGCTCAATTATGTTTTTATGCACCAGGTGGCGGAAATTTTTCAGGAGACTTTTCTGGGTAGCAATAGCCAGGCCCTGAAGATTGCCTTTATCGTCGAAAACGGGGATGCTTCCGTTGCTGTCAGAGCTGACTGTAATCCGGGAAAGGGATGCCTTATTCTTCAGACAGAGCTGGATGGCTTTTCCGATGCTCACTTCACGATCGGCTTGAGCCTCGGGATCATCACCCGCTGTTAAGTCAAAACAGCCTCCTTCCTTGTTGAAAGCAATGGCCTCCTCGAGGAGTTCGGGATTGCGGTTGACATGGGTCGGGATAACCTGAGTGCAGGGGATTTCTGTTTCTTTCATCATTCGAAAGAGCATTTCCAGCCTGCGCGGTCCGTCACCCAGATGGAGGTGGAGAATCCCTGCTTTTCCACCGAGCATTCCTCCGACCCGGCATTCTGCAGCCAGACGGGAGAACTCTTCGAAAGTGGGCTGGGAAGAGCGGTGGTCAGAGATGGCGATTTCACCGGCCCCGATGACTTTATCAATGAGGATCAGGTCGGAGCGAATGCTGCCTGTGAGTGTCACCGGCGGAATTTGATAGGAGCCAGAGTAGATATAGGTCGTGATCCCTTCCAACTCAAGGCCTCTTGCTTTGGCTAAAAGGGATTCCATATGGCGGGTTGTTCCATCCGTTCCCAGGCAGCCTATGACAGTCGTCACTCCGCTGGAGATGATGTCTTCTACTGTGATTTCAGGAGCCCTGGTTGCCGGCCCTCCTTCCCCGCCGCCGCCCAGGATGTGGACATGGCTGTCGATCAGACCGGGAATGATGATTTTCTCAGAGGCATCGACGACTTCATATTCCATTCCTTTGATCTCAATCTGGCCGGGCTCATTCACGGCACCGATCTTATCGCCTAAAATGAGGACATCTTTTTTTCCCTCGGGTTCGGGTGAAAATACCAAACCCTGGCTGATGAGAGTCAACATCTTTTCCTCCGATTAAAGACTCCATGGGTGAGTATCATATTTTACTGGCTAAGTTATCATGGAATATTCTTATTTTCAAGATGAGTGACTCGACTTTTCATTCCTCAGGCCCTTTTAATTCAGGAAAAGAACATTCATAAGGAGCGAATGGAAACATCACAAATGCCGTAAAAGAAAGAAGCTAATATTAACGCAATAATTCATGTGACATCCTATCTTGGGCGGCATGAATGCCGCCCTCAAGCCCCCGTAGAGGAGGAGGGACCCGTCGGTTTATCCGACGGGGGGAACCGACGGGACAGGTTCCCTCGGGGGCCGGGGGCTGAGGGCAGCTTCAGGCCGCCTAGAGATTGTAACCTTATTTACTGCGTTGACATTAGTAAATGGAGCCTCTCGATCTCCCGTGACTTTTAATAATTAAGATGTAATCTGTTACCGCGCCGGTTCCCCTCCATCCAAGCCAAGACCCTCCCACCCCCCCACCATGGGCTTCGGATGGAGAGGAACCGTCGCCCCACTTCTCCCTTAGGTCAGATGTTTCCTTCATTGCGGAATTAGTGACGCTTGCAGAGTGAATTAGGTTTTTGAATTTTAGTGAATTTTCAATTAAAATAATGGTGCGGGATTTCCAGAATGGAAATGTATGAGAAAGAGCTGAAAAGATTCGAGCCCATCATTCAGAGGCTCAGCGATATTGCTCTGGTCGGGAAGAAAATCGTGATACAAGGAAAGGAGAATTTTATCCAGCACGGCCCGAATATCATTATCGGGAATCATATCGGCACATTCAAAGACATCGCCATCCTGTTGAAAGTGGTTCCCCGCCCTGTTTTTTTCACGGCCAACAAAATGCTTTTCGACAAGCACGATTTCAATTTTCTCATCCGGAAGCATCTCCAGAGACACCTGAAGAATTTCGGGCTTTTTATGGATTTGATCCTTAGCCCTTTGAAATCCCTTTTTGTCAATTATTTCGTGGCAAACATCAGGAAGGTCGGGGCCATTCCAGTGGACTTGGAGAATAAGAAAAGGATTGCCATGGAAAAGTGCCATGAATACCTGAAGAGGGGGAGAGCCATCATCGCCCTCCAAGGCTGGGGACGGGTGATGAAAAAAGCACCCAATCCTTATGTGCATAATTTCAAGAAAGGGACAGCCATCCTTTCCTACAACCTGCAGATGGATGAAGGGATATCTGTTCCAGTGACGCCTATTGCTATGTTCGGAACACAGGTCCCCTTCCTGGTTCCCACCACTATCAAGGTGAACGTCGGCAGGCCGATGTATATCTCCGATTATCTGGGAAGGGATTTTTCTGAAAGCGTGGAGAGATTCAGAGAAGCTCTTGAGGGAAGTGTGAAAACGCTTATCTTCGATATTCTCAAGTGGTAGGCCTTCCTCCCTCAGTATCTTCCTGATCTAGGAAAGGGGGAGGATTTGCTTTCAATCCTTCTAGAGAAGGAATTTTCCGTCTTTAGCGATCCATTTTCCTTTAACGCGGATGGTGACTCTATCCACCAGGGCATCATAATGATGCCGGCTGACATTTTGGCCCAGCCCGTAGGAGTCGCCCAGGGCAAAGTGGGCTGTCCCGAAGGCCTTTTCTGCTTCCAGCATGTTGGGGCAGATGCGGGCCCTCCTGTTCGTCCCGATGCCAAATTCGCCTATGATCTTTCCTGAGTCATCCGGGCCGATGTTTTTGATGATGGCTTCTATCCCTTTTCCTTCATATCTCTTCAACCGTCCCTTCTCAAACTCCATCACTCCCCGACCAAGCTTGTCGTCGATGAGACTGATCGCCAGTTTTCCTCTAAAGGTCTCCTCCACCGGCGCAGTGAAACACTCGCCTGCAGGAAGGTTTCCATGCATTCCCTTCCGGCTTATATCTCCGGTGTCGCTGCTCCATTTTCTTCCTTTTACACTGAACTCGATTTGGGTGCCTTCCGGATTCTCCACGAGGACATCTTCCGCATCCTTCAGGGCCTTTATTACTTTCCGAGTGAAGAGGTCCATTTGTCTGAAATCGACGTTCACTAGGCGCTCCATCATGTCTTTTGTCAGGCCTGGCATCATGCATATCCGGCCGTGTTCCATCCCGACTTTGACCATATAGCCTCTGAAAGGCTTTTCTTCGATGCGTGCATCCAGCATGTAGGCGATAGCGCTTGCTTTTTTGGCCATTTCCATGAAGAGCTGCGTGGGCTCCGTAATAGGCCTCAGAGTCTCGGTCATAAGATATGTTGTGGTTTCGGCACCGGCCTTTTTTGCCCAGTAGGCGAATGTTTCCGCGATTTCCATCTTCTCTTTATCAGTCACCAGCAGGAATTTTTCCCCTTTGCGGAGACGTAGAGAGTGATACACGGCCTTTTCTCCGGCCTTAAGAAGTTTTGTCATCCTCATTCTGGCACCTCGGTATTAATCTGGGGTTGAAGTCAGTCTTTTCCTTTTATAGAAGGGAGGAATGAATAAAAGACTGTGATGATGGATAGCCGCGTGTTTGGGACCTGATGGATAACTCAGCAGCGGTGGCTATTCCTCCCCTTCGAACCCGGAAAGAATCTCCGAGCTGATTTTCAGGAACAGGTCGTATTTTATCTTGACACCGTATTCCTGCCTCAATTTAGCCAAATAAGATAGGAAGAATTTGTTCCTTTTGGCTTCCAACAGGTCTTCCTTCTCCGTTTCCTTATCCTTCTCTAAATCCTCCTGGGTCACTTCTTTCCGGCCCAGCACTTTGATCAAGACATAACCACCTTCGAATTCGACCGGGTCGCTGGGCTCTTCCAGGGGAAGGGAGAAAGCCAGCCGGTCGATGGTGGCATTCTCTCCGATGATGCTCAGGTACTGTTCCCGTTTGTGTTCGTTGGAGGTCTTGTATTCAAGGCCATATTTTTCAGCAAGTTCTTCAAGGCTTTGACTTTTTAGCTCCTCTTTAACCTTTCTCATCTTTTCTGCAGCGCGCTCTTTTTTCATTATGGCCGTGAGCTCTATTTTAACATCGTCAGCTACTTCCTCGTATTTTGCCGGTCGCGGAGGCTCGATCTTTTGGAGCTGAGCCATCCCCACTCCTCTATAGGTATAGATCGGAGAGGAAATCTCTTTTTCCTTAAGCTGGAATAGAGTGGTGCTGATGGTGCCGGAGGGGTCTATGTCTTTGAACGGCTCTTTCTCTTTGAGAAGACCTGTGTTCATGATCTCCCTGCCAGCTGTCTGGGCTGCAGCCTCAAGGTTTTTCTCTTTTGTTGCGTCTTTTTCAATTCCGGAGATTCTCTTTTCAGCCAGTTCTCGAGCTTTCTGGTCTTGGAGTATGCTCTGAATTCTTGCTCTGACTTCGTCCAATGGCTTCATTCGGGGAGGCTTTTTCTCCGTGACTTTAAGGATGGATATCCCTTCTTCGGTCTCTATGGTATCAGAATACTCGCCTTCAGCGAGCCTCTCTACCTCTTCTTGTTCCTGGGAAGAGAGGGATCTCCATTCGAAGAGGCCCCAATCTCCTCCATCCTGAGCCTTGCGGTCCTTGGAATAGAGTTTCGCCAGTTTGCTGAAATCTTCTCCCATCCTGATTCTCTCCAGGATATTCCGGCCTTCTGCCCGGACAAGCTCTTTGTCTTTGTCTTCGTAGGGAAGAAATATCCGCCTGACATTTGTCCTCTCAGGGTCTTCGAACTGGGACTCGTTCTCTTTGTAGTAACTCTCGATTTCTGCTTCGGTCAGTTCGATCTCGTTCTTCAAGTCTTCAGTCCTGAAGAAAACCACAGCGGCTTCTCTTCTCTCTGGGATTGTGTATTTCTCTTTGTTATTCTCGAAATGCTCCTGGGCCTCGCTGGAGGAAGGCTCTGCTTCCAGCTCTATTTTGTCAGTCTCAGCGATGGCGTACTCCATCTTGGCGGACTCGTTCTTGTTCTTGTAGGTTTCCCAGAGCTCCTCTGGAGTGATGGTGATTCCTGCCGTGATGACTTTAACCACCTTCTCGATGACGATATCCTGTTTGATGCTTTCCTCGAACCTGGAGACGGATATGCGGTTCCACTCAAGGATTCTCTTGTAATTTTCATATCCGATGAACTTTCCGTCTTTCTGAAAGACCGGATAGCTGGTTATTTTTTCACGTAATTCCTCTGGGGTGACATCTATCCCCATTTCTCTTGCCTTTTGAAGCAGGATGGTTTGCTGGATCATCTGTTCGAGCACCTGCTGGGGGATGTTGAGCTGCTGGATAAGGTTTCTGTTGATCTCTTGAAACTCGTTTTTCATCATCTCCAGCCTCTGCATGAGATTCTGATAGTAGTAATCTGCAGAGATCTTTTCTTTTTTGACAGTGGCGATGGTTCTTGTAGCCCTGGCTTCGCCGAGGTGTCCGGCTCCGCCCCAGACGGCAAAGATGGTTATGATGAAGGCGGCAATCACCAACCATAGGGTCGGGGCCAACGACTTGACGTTTTTTCGCATTGCTTTAAGCATCTAATCACCTCATATGGGATGAGTTCCTTGCCAGGATCGAAAAGACAGCATTTTTTTGTTCCTTGATTTTTCTCCTAGCCACGAAACCGATATCCATCCGTTTATTTTTCTTTTAGAAGATGTCTGGAAATGACCAGGCGTTGAATTTCTGAGGTTCCTTCGTAAATAGAGAGCACTCTGGCATCCCGGTAGAGCTGCTCGATAAAGAATTCTTTTGAATATCCGTAGCCACCATGGATCTGCAGCGCTTGGTAGACAATCTTATTGGCGGCTTCAGAGGCGAAGAGTTTAGCCATAGCTGCTTCTTTAGAAAAGGGCTTGCCTCTATCCTTTAGGTTCGCTGCTTTATAGGTGAGTAAACGAGCGGCTTCAATGAGAGTTGAAATATCCGCTATCATGAATTGAATAGCCTGGAATTCAGAGATTTTTCTGCCGAAGGCTTCCCTTTGTTTGGCATACTGAACCGCTTCCTTTAAAGCGCGTTCAGCCAGTCCAATGGATTGGGCTGCGATGCCGATCCTCGAGCCGTCGAGGCTGTTGAAAGCGATGGCCGCTCCATTTCCTTCTTCCCCGAGAAGGTTCTCCTGAGGAACTTGGCAGTCCTCGAGGACGATTTCTGCAGTCGGGGAACAATGAAGGCCCAGCTTTTCTTCGATTCGAGAGATTTTAAAACCCGGAAAGCCTTTCTCAACAATGAAGGCGTTCAATTTTTTGTTGCCTGAGTCAGCCCCGGCTGCAGTGAACAGGATCATGGCTATAGCGTCGTTTCCGGTGGTCACCCAAGCCTTTGTTCCGTTTAAAAGATAAAAATCACCTCTCTTTTCGGCTTTTGTCTTGAGGTTAGTGGCATCCGAACCAGCTCCAGGCTCTGTAAGGGAGAAAGCTCCTATGATTTCCCCTTTGGCGGCTTTGGGAAGGTATTTTTTCTTCTGCTCTTCAGTCCCAAATTCCAGGATGGCATGGCAGAAGAGCGCACAGTGCACGCTGACGATGACCGCGACTGCGGATGAGACCTTGCTGATCTCTTCCAGAGCAAGCATGGTTGAGAAGTAGTCTGTTCTAGAACCCCCGTATTCAGGGGGGACGGTCATACCCAGAATTCCGATCTCGCCAAGCTTGGCCAGGATTTCATCAGGAAATTCTTTATTATCTTCCAGGTGTTTGACTTGAGGGGCAATCTCCTTTTGAGAGAAATCCTTCACCATCTCTTTGAGCAACCTTTGGTCTTCTGTGAGTTCAAAGTCCATTATTGGTTTGATCCTCCCTTTAAAAGTCTATTTGCCTCTTCATCATGAGGATAAAGATCCTTGAATTCTCGGACCTCAAGGATTCGATTTTGCCCGCTGGAAGAGAGGAAAAAGCTGGCCATAAGTCGTTTCCAGGTCTGAGATAACCACCTTTGTCCTGCCCACTAGAGGCATGAAATTGGAGTCTCCGGTCCAGCGAGGAATGACATGAAGATGGAAGTGGTCAGCCACGCCCGCTCCTGCGCTGTGGCCGAGATTCATGCCTGTGTTAAAGCCGTGGGGACGGTATTTCCTCTTCAGGATCCTCAAGCTTATCTTGAGGAGGTCAGCCATTTCGTCGGTGGATTTTTTCTCGGCTTGCTCGAACGATGCCAGATGCTCGTAAGGAGCGATCATCAGGTGACCCGGCGTGTAGGGATATTTATTCAGCACAATGAAATTTTTTTTGCCTCTATAGAGTATGAAAGCGTCTTTATCATTTTTCGCCTTAAGGGCATGACAGAAGATGCATTCACTCATTTTTGAGAGTTTTCTCACGTATTCTTCTCTCCAGGGAGCAAAGATGTATTCCATCGTTATTTATTGATCATGTTCTTCAGGATTTTGCTCGGTTTAAAGTAGAGTACTTTTTTAGGAGGAACAGTCACAGGCTCGCCAGTGCGTGGATTTCTACCTGACCGGGAATTTCTTTGACGAAAACGGAAACTTCCGAAACCTCTGAGTTCAATTTCTTCACCTTTCAGGATCGCCTCTTTGATCGTTTGGAAAAAAAGATTCACGCCAGTCTCTGCCTCTTGTTTGGAGATGTTCATTTCCTTCGCAATTTTGTTGATTAAGTCGGCTTTAATCATCTTTGTCCTCCTTTTTTTTGGCCTTTCGAATAGGCCGTATTTTTTTAAGCTGGTCTTTCATGAGGTCGCCCAGAGTCAATTTATCATCCTGGCTTTGGATATATTTCTGATATTCCAGTTTTTGAAGCTCGAACTGGGCCAGTTTGAAGCTGAGCGATATCTTCTTCTCCCTGGGACTCATCTTAACGATTTTTGCAATGCGCTCTTCTCCGATGGAGAAGGCTTCCTCCGGTTTCTCGATTTTCTTCTCATCCAACTCGGAAAGGAAAACGATGCCTTCAATCCCTGGTGTTATCTCGACGAATACTCCAAAATCAGTGATGCGGACGATCTTGGTTTTGACGAGGTCTCCTGTCTTTTGCCGTTTGAAAAAATCCTCCCAGATATCACCTTCAAGCTGCTTGATGCCGAGAGAGAGTTTCTGCTTTTCTATATCGATATTGAGAATGATGGCTTCCACTTCCTCGCCGACTTTTAGCTTGTCAGAAGGGTGCTTGATTTTTTCCCAGGAGATATCAGAAATATGGATGAGTCCCTCAATCCCTTTCTCCACCTCCATAAAGGCGCCAAAGTCGGTGATGCTGGTTATTGTACCCATGATCCTGGAGCCGGGGCTGAATTTCTGCTTCAGGACTTCCAGCGGATGCGGTGTCGCCTGTTTTAGTCCTAAGGAGATTCTTTTAGAGGAAGGATTGATATCCAGGATATTGACCGTGACTTCCTCTCCAGGTGAGAGGACTTTTTTCGGATGAACGATCTTTCGGGACCAGGTCAGATCCGATACATGGACCAGCCCCTCAACTCCTTTTTCCAGTTCAACAAAGGCGCCGAAATCGGTCAGGCTGACCACAGTTCCCTTGACTTTTGTGCCAACTTTATATTTTTCTTCCACGCTTTCCCAAGGGTCAGGGGTCAACTGCTTATACCCGAGAGAGATCCTTTCCTCCTTCTCGTTGAAATCAAGCACGACCACTTCCACTTCCTGCCCGACCTGGAAGACTTCAGAAGGGTGGGAAGTTTTTCCCCAGGAAATGTCTGAGACATGAAGGAGACCTTCCACGCCGCCCAAATCGATGAACGCTCCGAAGTTTGTCAGTGATTTGACCTTTCCTTTGATTTTCTGTCCTTGACTGATCTGGTTGAATACCCGTCTTCTTCTTTTTTCCCTCTCGTCCTGGAGAAAAAGCTTCCTGGAGAGAACGGCATTCTCGCTTTTTCGGTCAAATCTGATGACTTTGAATTTATAATTATTTCCGATGAGCTCTTGGGGTTCTTTGACAGCCCTCACATCAGCATGGGAATCTGGGAGGAAAGCTCTGATTCCCACGTTGACGGTATATCCGTTCCTGATTTTTTCTATGATTTTTCCCTTTACCCAGGAATTGGTGTTGAAGGCCCTGTCAAGGTCGTTAAGGGCCTTGAACGCCATGGCCTTCCTGTGAGAAAGCAGTACGTAGCCTTCCTTCGAGTCGCTCTTTTCAAAAGTCGCTTCGATTGTGTCTCCTGGACGAATTTCGGTGATGTCCAGGCTCTGGATAATGTCCTCCTTAGGAATGATCCCTTCGGACTTGAATCCGATGTCCACAAGAACATGGGTGGGCGTGACCTTGATCACTTTGCCTTTGATGATTTTACCCGGGACGATTTCTTTGGCACTGAATTGATATTGATCAAGCAGGCTTTCGTAGTCTTGAGATGAGATGTGGTCTTCGTTGTCTGCGTCTTTTGTTATCTCTGACATTGGATGATTTTCTCCCTTTGAAATGGATGTTTAAAGCTGGTTTTGATTTTGTCCACAGCTTCCTGGATGGCTTCAGGAGGTGTAGAAGCACCCCCAGAAAGGCCTATTTTTTTTGATCCTTTCAGCATTTCGTGATTTATTTGATTTGCGCTTTCGATAAAATGCGTGTTGGGCAGTATCCTTTTTGAAATCTGGAAGAGCTTGTTCGTGTTGGAGCTGTTTTTCCCCCCGACTATGAAGAGGGTGTCCACGCAGGATGCCAGTTCAGAGGTCGCTTTCTGCCGGGTTTGGGTGGAATGGCATATTGTGTTAAAGACTTTCAACTCTTCTGTTTTTTCGATGAGAGCAGCCACGATTTTTTCAAAGAGGTAAAGGTCCTGGGTGGATTGGGCGAGGACCGCCCTTTTCTTTTTTCGCGGCAGTTGCCTCACCCGGTCCTCGTTCTCGACGATGATTCCTTTTCCCTGGCTATACCCGATGAGCCCCTGGATCTCAGGATGTTCCCTGTTTCCGACGATGATGATTTCTTTCTTCTCCTTGGCCAGCATTTCGACCAGCCTCTGGATTTTTTTTACGATCGGACAGGTGGCATCAACAATCTTGATGTTCTTCTTCTGGAGCCGTCTGTAGATGTCGGGAGAGACTCCATGGCTTCGAATGATGACCCATCCCTGATCGAACTCATCCAGGTCAGTGACGGATTGGATTCCCTGTTGCTTCAGGTCTGCAATGACCTGGGGATTGTGGATCAAGTCACCGAGGGTATAGACATTCCCGGTTTTCTTCTGCCGTGTTTCCCGGGCGATGTTCAAAGCCCTTTTGACTCCGTAGCACAATCCTGAATTCTTGGCGATGATGATTTCCATTTTTTGGACTCGAATGAAGCAAATATACTACCCTAGTCGAACCTTTTTGTCAATTCTAAATATAGATAAAATCTAAACTTAGCTCGATTTTGCCCCACTTATAGAGAAGATTTTCCATTTTATTGAGCAGAAGAAGAAGAGGATTCTTGGGGCTGTTATAACTCCGAGATCTCCGGTTCTTTGAGCCTTTGGAGAGGCAAGAAGGGGAGATATAAAACAGATACTCCGATTATTCTACTGCTCAGCAATATCTTCTTCCTCGGGAATATCCTCCTCGTCGAGGATTTTGGACAGCTCCTCTGGAGAAGGAAGGTCCTTTATGGTATTCAGCCCGAAATAGGTCAAGAATTTTTCCGATGTCCTGTAGATCAGCGGATTCCCTGGACTTTTTTTTCGGCCAACGATCTTAACCAGTCTTTTCTGGAGAAGGGTCTTCAGGGTAGAGCTGGAGTCCACGCCTCTTAAGGCCGAGATTTCAGCCAGGGTTATGGGCTGGTGGTAGGCGATGGCGGACAGAGTCTCGAGAGCTGCGGAGGAGAGCTTGCCTTTCCTCTCTATCTTCAGAAGACGCTTGATGAACGAATCATGCTCCGGCTTTGTGGAGAAGAGCAAACCTCCCCCAGAGTGGATGATCTGAATTCCCCTCTCGTTCGACACGTACGTATCCAAGAGTTCCTTTATGGCCTGCTCGATTTCCTCTTGTTTGAATTCGGTAAGGACGCTCTTGATTTTTTCCAGGGTGAGCGGCTCCAGGGATATGAATATCAAGGATTCGATGATCTCTTTCAGGCGGTTTTCCATCAGTTATTCGTCAAGCGCTCCTTTCTGCGGAGCCAGACTTTAATCGGCTGAAAATGACTTTCCTGGAGGGCGATAACGATCCTGGCCTTGATCAATTCCAGAAGCCCTAAGAAGGAAACCAGAGCTTCCTCAAAAGATTCCGCCTGGCTGAAATAATCCAGAAAATCGAGAAACTCGTTCGCTTCCAGAAAGGCCAGAATTTCCTTCATCTTCTCTTCCAGCGAATATTCCTTCCCTTTGATCGTTTTGATCCCTTCCCTTTCCTTCTTTTTCATCAGGACAAAGAAGGATTCACCTAGGTCGAACAGGGAGATCTCGATGTAGTCCATGGCATCTTCCTGGAGAAGATGAGGAAGGAACGATCTTTTCCATTTCAGCAGCTCCTCTTCCTCTTTTTCTCGGAGCAGCGAGCTGGCTGCTTTTATTCTCTGGTAATCCAGCAGCCGGTTGACAAGGATCTGGCGGGGATCCTTTTCATCCTCAAGAGGTTTTTCCCGGGGAAGGAGCATCTGGGATTTAATGTAGATGAGGAGAGCGGCGATGAGCAGGAATTCTGCCTCCCGGTCGAGGTTTATTCTTTCCTTCTGGTTGAGGTATTTCAGATATTCTCTGGTGACGGTTGCGATGGGGATGTCATGAATGTCGATCTTTTTCTTTCTGATCAGGAAGAGAAGAAGGTCCAGGGGGCCTTGAAAAACCTCCAGTTTCACCTGATAATCTGTCGATGCGTCCATTGAGTTTGGATTATACTCACATATAACTAGAGGCCAATGGCCGCTCTGACTTCCTCCATGGTCTGCTGAGCCACGCGGCGCGCTTTTTTGTTCCCTTCTTCCAGAATATCCCAGACAAGCTGGGGATTTTTTTCGTACTTGCTCCTCTTTTCCCTGAAGGGAGCAAGAAGTTCGATCAGCCTGTTAATGACCACTTCTTTGCATTCCAGACAGCCAATTCCGGCAGTCCGGCATCCCTGGGCCAGTTCCTCTCTTTTGGTTTTGTCCACGAAGGCCTTGTGGAAGGTAAACACCGGGCAGTCTTTCGGCTCTCCTGAGTCTGTCTTGCGCTTGCGCCGGGTATCGGTCACCATAGGTGATATTTTCTGCCGGATGACTTCTGGTGGGTCCTTAAGGAAGATGGAATTCCCGAGAGACTTGCTCATCTTGCGACCATCTGTTCCGGCAAGCTTCGGGACTTCAGTGAGGATGGTCTGAGGTTCAGGAAATACGTTCCCATAGAGACGGTTGAAGCGCCGTGTGATCTCACGGGCAAGCTCCAGATGATAGGCTTGGTCTTCACCGACAGGGACGGCATTGGCCTTATACATGAGGATGTCCGCTGTCTGAAGCACCGGATATCCCAGGAACCCGTAGGTGTTCAGATCCTTATCCGGAATCTCCCTCTGCATCTCCTTTAAAGTCGGGACTCTCTGCAGCCAGGGAAGAGGAATTATCATTGACAAGAGCAGATGGAGTTCTGCATGTTCCTTAACCTCGGCTTGATTGAAGATAACGCTTTTTTGCGGGTCCAACCCGATACTCAGCCAATCCGCTCCCACTTCAAAGATGAAGTTCTTGATGATTTTCGAATTCTGGTATTCAGAGCTCAAGGCATGCCAGGTCACGATGCTGTAGAAGCAGGTGTGCTCTTCCTGGAATTTTAGCCAGTTGCGCAGTGCTCCGGCCAAGTGGCCGAGATGGCAGGGACCTGTCGGCCTCAAACCGCTCAAGACGACCTTTTTCTTTTTACCGCTCATTTTTAAAGAAACACTATAGTATGGATGACCAGGGCTATCGGATACATCAGAATCCGGAGAAGCCCGAGATAGATCAGCGCCAGAAGTATGATGAACCCGAAGGGGCGGATCCGCTCGTATTTCTGGCCGGCCTCTTCCGAGAGGAAACCCATCAGGATACCGCTTCCGTCCAGGGGAGGAATCGGAATGAGGTTGAAAACAGCAAGCAGACAGTTGACGTAGGCGAGATAATAGAGGATAAGGGCCAGTACTCCCAAAGGAAAAAAGCCGCGGTTCAGCCCTCCTATTTCGGAGAGGGAGGCTCTCAGGAAGAAAACAACATCGGGGCTGATAATCTTCAGAAAAACGATGACAATGAGAGCAATGGTGGCCACGGTCAGGTTGGAAGCTGGACCGGCCGCCGATATCCAGAGATTGTCCCGACGGGGATTTCTCAGGTTGAGAGGATTGACAGGAACAGGCTTGGCCCAGCCGATAGGGACCAATCCCATGATCAGCATGATGAACGGAAAGATAACCGTTCCTATGGGATCGATGTGGGCGATGGGATTGAGGGTAACCCTTCCCAGGGCGTAAGCAGTCGGGTCTCCCAGTTTGTATGCGGCCCAACCGTGAGCGGCTTCGTGCACGGTTATGGCGAAGAGCAGTACAAAGACCACGATGATGATAGTAGAAACAGCCATTTTTCTTCCAGAGGTATTTATACCATATGAGGGGAACCTCGTAAAGCAAAAAGGGAATAAATCTCATGAAACGACAGGGAAATCGCTTCGCTCCAGTCCAATGGGGAAGATGATCAATAAAAAAGGCCCCATCACTGGTGACAGGGCCTTTGAATATCTGATCTAAAATGGTCAGCTTTTCAGGATTTTCTCGACTTCCTCTTTGTCCACTTCGGTGATGAAGGATATGCCGCTGATGTTCGCCGCATCTTGGGTCAAAGAGGCTATATCGTCGCGGGTGATGTATTTCAGGGAGAACTTCCTGTTACCAGCCATGAGCTGACGCAGTCCTTGGCTGAGCCTGTGGAAGTAAGTGTAGAGCCCCATCGCTCCTGTGGGGATGTTGTTGAACCTTTCCTTGTATTTCTTCTTCAATTCAGGTGCTGTAACGAATATTTCTTCGGCTGTATTGCCAAAGCGCTCCACATAAACAGGGATCTGACCTTCGTCGATTCTCTTTCCGATCGTCTTGCCTACCATTGTGGCGGCCATAGGTCCTCTGGCCATGCCCACGACTTTGAAATACGGAGCACCCAGGGCAAGAGCTTTATAGATCTGGTCTTCGAAAGTGATTCCGCCAGCAGCCGCAACATCAGGAATATGTTCTCCTTTTTCGTCCAGCTTCTTGAGGTACTGATAGAGCAGGGACCAGATCTCCACACTCGGGATTCCCCATTCGTTCATCATTCGCCAGGGACTCATTCCTGTCCCGCCTCCGGCTCCGTCGACTGTCAGGAGGTCGAGCCTTGCTTTGGAAGCGTACTTGACTGCCCGGGCCAGGTCTGCCGGCCTGTAAGCGCCTGTTTTCAAGAAGACGTACTTGGCTCCTGCCTTTCTCAATTCCTCGACTCTCTTCATGAAGCTTTCTTCTTCGACCATGCCCAGTCGAGAATGTCTTTCAAACTCCTTGAAGCTTCCCTTTTCAAAGGCCTTGATGACATCGGGATCATCGGGATCGGGAAGGACGATGTAGCCTTTTTTCTTCAGCGCTTGTGCTTTTTCGAGGCTCTTGATCTTGACCTCGCCGCCGATATCCTTGGCGCCCTGCCCCCACTTCAGCTCGACGACTTCGACACCGAGCTTTTCGATGACGTATTCATGGACTCCCAGCCTCGTGTCTTCCACGTTCGCTTGGACAACCACTGTCCCGTAGCCGTCCTCTTGGAATTCTTTAAAGAAGTTTACCCGTCTTTCCATGTCAGGCGACCGGACGACTTTCCCGTTCTTGATCTCTGATTCATCATCCATGCCGCAGACGTTTTCCCCGACAGTCAGGATGCTCCCTGAAAGAGCCGCACCCTTGGCCAGTCCTTCCCAATTCTGTTTGGCAACATTCGTCGAGCCCATGCCGGAGATAATAAAAGGGACTTTGAGCTTGATCCCTTTATCGTGGCCGATTGCGGTTTCGATGGTCACTTTAGGGAAAGTGGCTTTATCCGAGTCAGCCTCAACGCCATGGGCGCCCACGGCTGTTCCCATGATCGTGAAATCAGAGAGGTCGACAGGATATTCCTTTTCAGAGGCCGCGGTGATGATCCCGAAAGGCTGAGGATAGAGAACTTCATGCCCTCTGTAGGCTGATTTTCCTATCTCGCACATTCCGATACAGCCATCGACACACGTCACGCACATCCCGCTGAAGGGACTGATGGAACCTTCTGTCCTGTTCTTTGTCAGAGTAGCTGCGCTTCTGTTGAGTTTTGTATAGGCCATAATGATTACCTCCTTATTGACTCATTGATTTATTTGCAGCAAGAAGCACGAATATCATTTGTTTTCATTCCTTATTTGGTGTTGCTGACCTGCTCCTTACCGTCTTTTTTTTCTCTCACACACGTCCCGCAGCGGCCGGCGTCATACATCCAGCACTGAAGGTCGTCGTAATGGTCCAAACAGGTTGGCTCCATAGTCAAGCAGGCATTGCAGACTGCCGTATCTGCTTCGGGGCCCTGGCACCTGAGCTGGCAGGCTGGGCAGATATAAATGCAGCCTCCGCAGAGGCGGCATTCTTCGGAGCGGATGTCGAAGGGGGTCGAGATTTTCCGCTTGAATCCTCGGTTTTGAAAGCCGATCGCCCGTCCGTCCATCTGCTCGGCGCACATCCGGACGCATAATCCGCACAGGATGCATTCTTCGTTCCGGACCTTGAAACGGACTTGAGTGACACCGAATTTCGAGGCCAAGTCCTGAATGACCTTAGAATTGGGAGCGATGGAAAGCATCAGCTCTATCATCATCTTTCGCGTCTCGATAACTCTTTTTGTATCCGTCCTGACGATCAAGCCTTCTTCCACGGGATAGGTACAGGATGAGACAAGTTTGGCTTTAGGGCCCTCGCCGATCTCGACCAGACAAAGACGGCAGCCTCCGTACGGGCTTAAGCCATCTTTATAGCAAAGGGTTGGAATCTCAAGCCCATAAAACTTGGCTGTTTCAAGAATGGTCCAACCCTCTTCAGCCTTGACTTCCAATCCATTCATGATTAAATTAATCATTTCGTCCTTCCCATTGCGTTTTTGCCGTCTTTGGTTTCCAAATCACATCTTAGGCAGCGTCTTGCTTCCTCGACGGCTTTCTCTTCGGTTAATCCTAACTCAACTTCTTTAAAGTTCTTTTTTCTTGCGTTTAGAGATAACCTCGGCATTTTAGCTCTTTTTGCTTTTTGTATTTCTTCTTCAGTCAGCTCTACTGGCTCAACATAGAGGGATGGTCTGCTGAGCTTGTAGTCTCTGGCTAATCTTTCTCCTTCGAGATACTTTTCGATGGATTCTGCAGCTATCTTTCCTGCGGCGATGGCTTCGACCACTGTTTTAGGCCCGGAGACTGCGTCACCGCCGGCGAAGACGCCTTCTCTACCCGTCGAAAGAACTTCCTTATCAGCAATGATAGTCCCCCATTGGGTGACCTTCAGGTTATCTCCCTCTTTAATGAATGAAATATCTGGCCTTTCTCCTATGGCAGGAATGAGTGTGTCTAATTCGACCGAGAACTCTGAGCCATCGATAGGAACAGGCCGTCTTCTGCCGCTTTCATCGAGATCGCCCAGCTTCATTCGTATGCATTCCACGCCGACTACCTTCCCGTTTTTTGTTAAAACCTTCTTGGGCGCCACTAAATACTGGATTTCGATGCCTTCCTGGAGTGCACTGTCGATCTCTTCTTCAAATGCGGGCATTTCTTTTCTTGTTCTTCTGTAGAGTATCGTCACCTTTTGGCAATCCTTACTTCGGATAGCGACTCGGGCTGCATCAACAGCTGCATTTCCGCCGCCGATAATGCCTACTTTTTCACCCAGCTTGACTTTTTCACCCAAATTGACTGCATGAAGAAGTTCCATGGCCTGAATAACGCCTTCTGCATTTTCTCCTGGAATCTTCAAATCCATCGATTTGTGAGCGCCAGTGGTAATAAATACAGCTCGATAGCCCTCTTTGAACAGGTCGTCGATAGTAAAATCTTTTCCCAAAGCAGTGTTTGTTTTAATGGTAACGCCAGATTTTATGATATTTTCAATGTCAGCATTTAGGATTTTATTAGGCAACCGGTGCTCTGGAATCCCTATTGCCAGCATTCCTCCGGGCACGGAAAGGGATTCAAAGATGGTTGCTTGATATCCTTTCAGGCACAGATTGTATCCAGCTGTTAATCCTGCTGGGCCTGCACCTATGATCGCTACTTTTTCTTTATCGGTCTTGACGCGTTGGGCAGGTATTTGATAACCATTTTGTCTTGCCCAATCCATGACAAACCGCTTCAGGTCCCGAATGGCAATTGGCTCTCCTATTTCTCCGGCTCTACAAACTGTTTCACATGGATGATGGCAAACCCGACCGCAGACCGAAGGCAAAGGATTATCCTTGATGATGACTTTTAAAGCCTCTTCGAATTTTCCTTGAGCGATGAGAGCAATATAGACCGAAGCTTCCTGATCAATGGGACAGATGTATTGACATGGAGCAGAGACGATTTCTTTACAGACCAGAGCAGGGCATTTCTTAGAGAAGATGTGGCTTTCGTATTCATGTCGAAAATATCTAAGCGTCGACAGGACAGGGTTTGCGGCGGTCTGGCCCAGCCCGCAGAGTGAGGCATCTTTTGTGGTCCGAGCCAATTGTTCAAGCAACTGGATATCTTTTTCTGTTCCCGTTCCTTCGGATATATCCTTGACGATTTCCCACATTCTTTGAGTTCCTTCTCGACAGGAGAGGCATTTGCCACACGATTCGTCTCTCAGAAAATTCAAGAAGTATTTCGCCACATCGACCATGCACGTGTTTTCGTCCATAACGATCATTCCGCCAGAGCCCATTATCGATCCTGCTTGAGTCAAGCTTTCATAATCTATCGGCAGATCCAACTTTTCCTTCGGGAGGCATCCTCCTGAAGGTCCGCCGGTTTGAACGGCTTTAAACTCTTTTCCTCCGGGAATTCCTCCTCCGATATCAAAAATGATCTCTCTAAGAGTGATCCCCATGGGAACCTCGACTAACCCCGTATTATTGATTTTACCGACCAAAGAAAATATTTTGGTTCCCTTGCTTCCTTTGGTTCCTATATTGGAAAACCAATCGGCTCCTTTTTCGATGATAAGAGGAACATTGGCCCAGGTTTCGACGTTGTTGATGTTAGTTGGCTTGTTCCAGAGGCCTTTTACAGCGGGGAAAGGCGGTCTCTGCCTGGGTTCTCCGACTCTTCCTTCAACCGAGGCTATAAGCGCTGTTTCCTCGCCGCAGACAAAAGCCCCCGCCCCTTTAGAGATATGAATCCTGAAATTAAAATCCGTGCCGAGTATTTTTTTGCCGATCAGCCCGAATTCTTCTGCTTGGGAAATGGCTCTGGAGATATGTTTCACGGCAAGTGGATATTCGTCTCTGACATAGATAAACCCTTCCTCGGCACCGATGGCATAAGCACCGATGACCATTCCTTCCAATACGCGATGAGGGTTTCCTTCCAGCAAGCTGCGGTCCATGTAAGCCCCTGGATCTCCTTCATCAGCGTTGCAGATGATGTATTTTGTGTCGCCTTTTGCTTTCCTTGCGAATTCCCACTTGTAACCCGCCGGAAAACCGGCTCCTCCCCGGCCTCTAAGTCCAGACTGCTTTACAGTTTCAATGACTTCTTCTGGAAACATACCGCCTAAAACTTTGGCCAGGGAGCTGTATCCTCCGATAGAGAGATAATCGTTGATTTTGGTCGGGTCAATAAGGGCATTGTCGCCAAGAAGCAGGCGTTTTTGTTTCCTGTAAAAGGAAATGTCATCTTCTTTTAAAACAGTCTCTCCCGATACCGGGTCTGAATACAGAAGCCGCTCGATGGTTTCATTCTTGAGGATAGTTAGTGAAGCGATGTCTTCAGCATCCTTGGGGTGGACTTTCTGGTAGAAGATGTTTTCAGGCTGAATGATTATGTTGGGTTCAACCTCACAGAAGCCGTGACATCCTGTTACCTTAATCTTTACTTTATTGGCCAGGTTTTTTTTCTGAATGGCTTTTTTCAAGGATTCAATGACTTTTAATGAACCGCGGGCTTGACCGCATGTTCCGGCAGACACGGTGAGGACATGCTTTTTTTCAGATTTTCTCTTCTGGATTTCGCTCTGAATAGTATGCTTCAAATCTTCGATTTTTTTTATTTTCTTGATTGCTTTCATTTTCTTTCTCTTTTTGTCATGTACTTCTTGAGGATTGGAACGACCTTCCGGATGGTTGTCTGAGCGTGGTATTTGTCGTCAATAACGACTACTGGACCGATGGCACAACACCCTAAACAGGCTACTGTTTGCAGGCTGAACTTTCCGTCTTCTGTGGTTTCTCCAGCTTTGATATTCAGTTTTTTTTCGAATTCTTCCAGAATTTTTAGGCCGCCTCTGACGTGGCAGGCTGTTCCCAGGCAGACTGTTACGAGGTGTCGTCCTCTTGGTTCGAGGCTGAAGGCGCGATAAAAGGTTGCGACGCCAACGATATCGATGAGCGGAATTCCCGTCGTTTCGGATACGATTCTCAAAGCATCCTGAGGAAGATAGTTGTACTCTTCCTGGATGTCCTGCAGGATGGATATGAGGGCTTTTTTTTCGCTGTTGTATTTTGTTACGAATGATTTGATTTTAGATTCTTGAATTTCCACCCGTTTTCCTCCGAATCGTATTATTGTTCTATTCTATTCAAAGATACTTTTCTCTCGGTTTGAGTGGCCTGAATTCGAGATTTCTCTGTGGGGTCATGATGAGTCTGACTGAATTTTATATTAGTGACCTGAATTGGAACGTTGAGGTGGACTTGAGAGAGAAAAGCGGATTGAGGTTATGAAGTTTATGATTCCTCCTCTTAACTTATGAATTTAAAAATTATTATGAATTAATTCATTAAAACGTATTAGAATTTAAATTATTAACAAGGTTTTATAACAGATAAATATCATTATTGTCAATATTGTCAATGATTTTTCATTTCTCATAAGCCAGTGAAGTCAACCCGGGCCTAATCCCCAAGATTCCATCTTGACAGACAGGGAGAATGTGCCATAATTAGGTTCATTCTGTCTAAAAGGAGAAGAACAATGCCCCAGAAGATACACCGCTCCATAGGGCATCACTATATCGTGGAAGCCTCGGGATGTGACCCAGAAATCATAAGCAGTGTAGAAAAAGTGCAGCAGATATTGGTCAAGGCGGCTGATATTGCGGGAGCCAAAGTCTGGTCAATCTCCGTAAACCGGTTTCCGCCAAACGGTGTCAGCGGAGTGATCGTGATCTCTGAATCCCATATATCCATCCATACCTGGCCGGAATACGGATACGGTGCCTTGGACTTTTACACCTGCGGTGATGAGACAGACCCGGAAAAAGCTGTCTTCTTTGCTGTCGAGGCTTTTGGTGCCCAGACTTCACACATCACTGAGATCACAAGAGGAATCGAGGAAGGAGATAAAATTTTCTATCATAGTTTTGTCACCTGGGAAGAAGATTTCGTCAGCTCCCCGAAAGATGATAAATAATTCATTTTCAGGTAAGTGCTGGTCCCGGGAGTGTTAAATATTTTTACACTTTGTCTTGCGGGATTCAGGAAAGCCTCCTTTTGAAACCCCCTGCTCCTCTCAAGACGGCATTTTTCTGGATATGTTTAAGATGGCATGAAAATTGCTGATGTTTTTTAACACTGGAGCAGTGAAGAGAAAAGAGCCATTTCGAAGACGAATTTTGCCTGATGCCTTGTTCGAACTCTTAGCCTGTATGTTATAATAGATAAATGAAAAGTAAGCATATTCATCTGTTTCTTATCCTCATTCTTCTCGCTTTTGTCCTCAACCTTGAGGCGAAACCTGGACCCCAGAATCTGAATGAATTCATCGCCCAGATTCAAGACTCCATCATGAAAAGAGATCTGGCGGCTTATCTGGAGAATTTTGTCTTTGAGATCAGGGAGATAGAGGAATCGAAATTCAAGAATATATTCGACCTCTTCGGGATGGAGAGAGTCGTTCTATTCAAGACATCTGAGTTGTCCCAGACAGGAGATGCAGCAGAAATCTACCTCCAGGCCTTTTTTCAGAACTCCTTTTCTGTGATCATCGAAACCTGGCATTTGAGCCTTGTCAAGGTTGATGACCTCTGGAAGGTAAAAGAGAAAAAGATCATGGGCAACATCAGCTCGTTGTACAGGGTTCACATCCCTTCAGATAGAGTGGAAAAGGTCAAATCTTTCGATGTGGAACACAAGGACATTAAAATTTCCTTCAGGGATGCTCTGCTCTTTTATGACAACATCCCTGAAATGGAGACAGCTTTGATCGTTGTGGGCAAGGGGCGCCTCCGCTTTTCTCCTTCCAATCCAGTAGAAAGATATCAGCTTAAATTATCATACAAAAAAGAATATCTTGAAGACGAGCTGAATTATGTCTACCTCAGGTTCTCGGATCATTTTTTCAGGGAAAACATAAAAATAGTCAAAGATGCAGACGGGAAAAGCGTGCTGCTGCCTCCTGAAAGAGACGAAGCACAGTCCATATTCGAGAGGCATTACTCTCGTTCATTCACTGTTGAAAATTCCCTGAATAAAGAGCTGCTTTCGACCCTTCCCCAGGGAGACGAAGTGGTTTTCGAGTTTAAAGGGAAAAAGCTGGGAACTTTTACCTATATCTATTCTCCCTTCTCGGATGAAGAGATCAATTTGTTCCGCTGGAGAGATGAGAAGATCGTCAATCTCTACTCCCCTGACTCTGGAGAGAAGGGGAAAAGGATGTTTCTCTCTTTTGTCCAGATGTTCGAAGTTAAGGACTACCAGATTGACCTGGATTTTAAGCCCGATCAGTACTTTCTTTCCGGAAGAGCAAGGATCATAGTGGAATCCAAGGTCGAATCTCTTGATAGGTTGAAATTCAAGCTGAATCCTGGACTCAGCATTCTCCGTATCACCGATAATGAAAGGCGGGTTTTGTTCTACAGCCAGGACAAGCTGAGAGAGACACTGTATGTCTATTTTCTCCAGCCTCCTCCCCAAAACGAGCCTTATGCCATCGAGGTTTACTATCGAGGAAAGCTCGAGCCGCCCGAACAGATCGCAGATGTGGTTGCTGCTGCTCAGATTTACAAGTGGGGAGGTCGATTCGGTCAGAATATTGTCTTTCTTCCTCCTGAATACGAGACCTATCTTTTTAGCCGAAGTGCCAACTGGTACCCTGCCCCGTCCGAAAATGATTATTTTCAGGCTCGTTTGAAGATCAGCGTTCCTTCTCAGTTTCAGTGTATCTCCAACGGAGAGTTGGTAGAGGAAACTTTGTGGAGTGGTCCAGAGAAGGTAAAAAAGTTAGAAAATGCCAAAAGTGCTGTCTTTGTCTATCAGACGACGCAGCCGGTTAAATACCTGTCTTTTATAGTCGGGAAATTCACCAATGCTGGCGAAGACGCGCAGTCGATTCCCGTCCAGCATCTGTATTCATCTGGAATCAATTTCTCTCGAAAGGAAATCCTCAAGGAAGCCAAGAATATCGTGCACTTTTTCGAGGACAGATTCGGACCCTATCCTTACGGAAAGTTGAGCGTTGTCCGCAGATTATGGATAACCGCTGGGGGGCACAGCCCAGCTTCATTCATCATATTGAATGAGCTGTTTCAGTCCCAGGATGGCTCTGTGCTGGTTCCAGCGAGGAGTCCTGTTGACCTTTCCCGCTGGAGGGAATATTTCATTGCCCATGAGATCGCTCATCAGTGGTGGGGACAAGCCGTTACCTGGAAATCCTATCATGACCATTGGCTTAGTGAGGGCTTGGCCCAGTTTGCCGCAGTGCAGTACTTAGCCGAGAAGAACGGAAGGCAAGTATACTCTTCCATCTTCGGGAAATTTTCCTACTGGACGGAAAGGAAATCGAAATGGGGACCGATTTCTCTGGGAGCCAGGCTAAGCCTGCATGACCCGTTTGCCTACCACGCCCTTATCTATAATAAAACAGCTTTGGTCCTGAATATGCTGAAAGACATGCTCGGTGAAAATGCGTTCTATGAGGGATTGAAAGGATTCTATCTCAGGCACAGATACAGCGCAGCGAGCACGAGGGATTTCATCAAAGCCATGGAGGATGTGTCAGGTAAAGAACTGGATGTTTTCTTCAAGATGTGGTTCGACTCCTATCTTCTTCCCGAGGTCGGGGTTTCATACTCTGTACACAAATCAGAAGAGGGGTATATCCTGAAGTTGAAAATCAACCAGAGAAAAGAAACTTTTGTATTCCCGCTTTGGATAGAATGGCTCGAAGACGGAACAAAAGTTGAGAAGATGGTAGTCATCGACGAGCCGAATGAGGAGTTTGAGATCAAGGCTCAAGGCCACCCAAGGAGAATCAAGGTCAACCCGGACAAGGCTGTCCCCGGAAAATTCCGTTGAGGAAAAAAGGGGACAGGCTCTTTTTTCAAAAGAAATGGGACAGTCCCTATTTTTCCTAATAAAGGGATTAAAAGGGACAGTCCCAAAAAAAGAGCCTGTCTCCTTTTCTCCAAAAAATTAGCCTGTCCCCTTTTAAACGATTTCTGTCACGTCTATCTTCAGCCTTTTGATCATCTCGTTCAAGGTCGTGGCCTTGACTCCCAAGAGGCTGGCCGCTTTTTTTTGGATTCCGTTGCTCTGCTTGAGAGCTCTGAGGATAGCCTTTTTCTGAATGGTTTGGAGGTTTTCTTTGAGGTTGAGATCCTGATTGGACAGAGTAAGAGCCAGACCTTTATCCGGGGCGGAAAGGAGGAAAGGAGGAAGATTGTCTCTGGTGATGAGTTTGGTTTTTGTCAGGACGACCGCTCTCTCGATAAGGTTTTCCAGCTCTCTGATGTTTCCCGGCCAATCATAGCTGATCAGGATCTCCATGACATCCGGGGTAACACCCTCGATTTCTTTATTGTTTTCCTGACTGTATATATCCAGAAAGTGTTTGACGAGAAGCGGAATGTCTTCTTTTCTTTCCCGCAAAGAAGGCAGCTCAATCTTGATGACGTTCAATCGGTAAAAGAGGTCTTGCCGGAATCTGCGTTCCTGTATGAGCACCTCCAAGTCTGAGTTGGTGGCTGCGACGACTCTCACATCGACCCTGATCGTCTTTGTTCCTCCGAGCCTCATGAATTCCCTCTCCTGCATTACCCGCAGCAGCTTGGATTGAGTCTCTATGTTGAGAGTGGAGATCTCATCGAAAAAAATGGTCCCGTATTCAGCCGCTTCAAACAGCCCTTTTTTTAAGCTGACGGCGCCTGTGAACGCTCCTTTGACATGTCCGAAGAGATGACTCTCGAGAAGGTCTGGAGGAAGAGAGCCACTGTTGACGATGATGAAGGGAAAGCTCGCCCGGTCACTGTTCTGGTGAATGGCCCTGGCAACAAGTTCTTTACCCGTACCGCTTTCGCCTTGAATGAGGATAGTGCTGCGCGTGGGAGCAGAGGCCTTGATCGTTTCAAAGACATTCTGCATGACTTTACTTTTTCCGATGATGTTCTCGAAGCTGTATTTTCTTTTGAGCTCGTCCTTTAACTTCAGGTTTTCTTCCTGAAGGTTCTTATGTTCTATGGCTCTCTTCACCGTCAGCAGTAGCTCATCATGTTTAAAGGGCTTCTGGACGTAGTCGAAGGCCCCTATTTTCATGGCGGAAATCGCTGATTCCACCGAGGCGTAAGCGGTGATGATGATGATGACAGAACGAGGGTCCCTTTTTTTTAATAATTTCAAAACTTCAATCCCATCCATTCCAGGCATGAGCAGGTCCAGAAGGATGAGGTCGAACGTCTGGGAGGGATGCTTCTCCAGAGCCTCTTCCCCGTTTGCCGAGTTAACAACGGCGTATCCCTCAGAGGTTAAGAGTTCACCCAGAACCTCGTGGATGATTGGCTCATCGTCGATGATGTGAATCTTTCCTTTGTGTTCCATTTTAGATCAGGATGCCGAGATTTTATTGGTTTTTCTTTTATTCAAATCCATCGGTATATGTATGGAAAATAAAGAGCCTTTACCGCTCTCGCCTTCCACTGCAATGTGCCCTTCATGCTCTTTGATGATGGCATAGCTGATGGATAGTCCGAGGCCGGTGCCCTTTCCGAATCCTTTGGTTGTGAAGAAGGGGTCGAAGATATGGGGCCGGTCCTGCTCCTTGATCCCTGTTCCGGTATCCTCTATCCTTATCACAGCTTCGGTATCCGTTTGATCCAGTTCGATTTTCAGTGTTCCGCCTTCAGGCATGGCATCGATGGCATTGAGGATGATATTGAGAAAAACCTGCTGGAGCCTTTCGCCATCAGCCCAGATGAGTTTCAACGGATTCAAACTCAGCTCGAGGTTGATGCTCAGGTTTTTCAATTTGTACTCGATCAGAGATATGATCTCTTCGAGGCTTTCTTTAAGGTCGACCTGATGGAAGACGGCCTCGGAAGGATTCCGGGCGAAGTTGAGCAGGTTTTTGATAATGCGGGTGACTCTTTCCGTTTGGGCTTCGATCTTTTCCAGAATCTGGGAGTGATGGCCGTCACTCAGCTTTTTCTGGAGGATCTGAACATAGCTTGAGATTCCTGTCAGAGGCGTGTTGATCTCATGTGCCACACCCGCTGAGAGGAGCCCGATCGATGCCAGTTTTTCTGAAGTGAGGAGCTGTTGCTGAAGGGAGATCTTCTCTGTCACGTCTTCAAAAGCGATGACAGTTCCGTAGGGGTTCATCTGGTTGTCCAACAGGGGTGTTTTGGCGATGTCGAATATTTTCTCTCCTCCGGCCGGCATTTTTAAAGTGATCTCGCTCAGGAGGCGGAAATCCTTTTGAGAGTCCAGCGGGAAGAGAGCCATGTAGTTTTTCTTCCCCAGGACATCATTCAACGATTTATTCATGACATCTTCTTTTCTCTTGGAGAAGGTCTCTTCCAAAACGCGATTCCAGCCTATTATCTTTCCCGCCTGGTCGATGACCGCGACTCCCATGGTCAGACTTTCGATGATGTTCTCGCTGTAGTCTTTCAGCCTTTCCAGCTCTGTAGCTCTTAAACTGGCCTGATTGTACAGGTAAGCGTTTTCCAGGGCCAAAGCCACTGGAGATGAAATGGTCGAAAGGAGCTCCCAGTCTTCGCTGCCGAGGAAAGTGTTATCCATCTTTTTCCCCATTCCCAGGCAGCCGATGAGCTTGTCTTCGACTTTCAGCGGCATGTAATGGAAAAAACATGAAGAGGAGAGTTCTTCAAATTTTTTTTGAAGCTCTGTCTTTTCACCAAAAGAATATAAAGAGAGAAAGTCCTTTTCTTTGAGCTGGTCATAAATTGTGTCATTAAAAGTGATTTTGGTGCCTGCGAAGGATAGTCTTCCCCGGGACTTCAGAATATAAAAGGTTTTTTCTTCGTTTTCTGCAGGGAGAAGAAGAGCAATGCATTTGAGGGAGAGAGCGTTGGCGATCAGATCCAGCAGAGATTGGGAGAGTTTCTGAAGGTTTCTTTCCCGGCTGAGCTCTTTGCTGATGGATAGAAGCGTCTTCCTGTATTTGTAACTGCGTTTATAAAATGCCCTATCCAGGACGGATTGGAAGAGCTTTTTCAAGGGCTGGAAAAGAGTCGCACCCAGGATTATGGCCAGGATCCCGAGGATGAGGGCATAATATCTGTTTTCAGCAAATCCTCTGGTTTGGGAACCGACGATGAAATAGATGATGGCCAGAACCACAGAAGAAGATATCAGTGTGATCGCCTTTTTGAGTATCAGCTCAAAATCCATCAGTCTTTGTCTGGAGATGGCGTAGGCGAAGGTCAGGGGTATAAGGGCCTGGAGGATGACAGTGAGTTCGGCAGCTTTTGAGGGTATCTGTCCGAACAAAAAGGGCATGATGTAGAAAAGAATGAAGGGGATGATGCCCGCGCCAAGTCCGTTGACGATCCACTTCAGCTGCTTTTTGACCGTAAGGTTGGCCGGTTCACGCGTGCTGTGAAAGATGCTCAGCAGGGTCAGCACGGAGAAGAGGGCAAAATGGCTGAGGTCCAGTTTTTCTGATATGAGCTGCAAGCGGAGCATGAGAGAATCCCTCAGGCTGTTGAGCAGCGGAAGGTGAAGAATGATCTTTCCTAAAAGGAGAACACCAGCGGGAATGTACAGAATAAAGATGGAGAAGGATCTTTTTTTGAATAATTTTTTTCTTCTGGGGAAGATCAGGAAGAAATGAAGGAGCAGGGGAGGGAAGACCAGGAAGGCGGATTTATCCAGCCAGTAAAAGACACAATCCAGAGTGTCTAATTTTCCTGTTGGAGAGAAGATAAAGAAGGAATAGAAGGCCAAGGAAATGAGATAGAAGTAGAGGTAGGGCAGGGACAAGGGTTGCTTGGATGTCAGAAGCACAATCAATCCGATGACCAGGGTTCCAAACCCGATAAAAGCAAGGTAGAAATAGATGGGATCAGTGGCTTTTTGTTGGAGGTTGAAAGAAGGGAAAAAGCTTTCCCCGCCTCTGGCGATTTCATAGGTCACCCTTTGATCAGAAAGGCCTGCCAGCCACAGGCTCTTGGCAATGTCTATCTTGTTTTTTATCGGATTGTTATTGATAGAATAGAGAACGTCCCCTTTTTTTATGTTGCACAAATAAGCAGGGCTCTTGAATTCGACTTTCAAGGCTGTCAAACCCTCTGACTTGGCTATCCAGATGACGCCGTCTGTGTACTCTCTCCAGGCGATTTTTTGGGAGATATTCAAGCCACCTAAGCCAAGCAGAAGAAGGATGGGCAGGACGGCCAGGATGATGTTTATTCTGTTGGAGATTTTTTCCCGGGGCTTTTTTAAAAATCCAAAAAATTGAATCATTTTTGCAAAAAATATATGGTGGATTTAGTCCAAAACGTGTTTTGCTCCGGCTCGGATGGCCCATTTGATGCTGGGCTGCTTCAACAGTTTTTCCAGCATCGGGTCCATTTTTAACCCCAGAGTTCTTGCATTTCTGGATAAAATGGTGTTCATGTAGTCATATTTGGGCTTTTTTTCGGGAACATTCTGGGGATACGCCGGATTCTTGGTCAGAGAAACCCCCTTTGAGGAGAGAGTACTGGGAGGCGCGAAAACCAGCGCCATGAAGAAAAAGAAAACGATTCCCAGGGTTATTTTTTTCCGCATTTACTCTTTAAAAATAAATCTTTCATCCTCATTTGTCAATATTATCCGCCTGTCGACAGCCCTGTCAAGAGATGCTTTTTTTGTCTCTTTCAGGCTGAAGTCGCTGATTTTGTTTGAGCCATTTGAGGAAGCATCTCTTTCCGCAATAAGGAAAACATCTGACCTAATGGGGAAGTTCGCTGCCGCTTCCCCTTCATCGGGAGCCCATGGAGGAGGGTGGGAGGGTTTTGGCAAGGATGGAGGGGAACCGGCAGCGTATCAGATTGCACCTTCATAATTAACTGTCACGGAAATAGAGGTACTTTCGCCATTTGACAAAAACAGGAGGATGGCCTAATATTGACTTACCCTTTTTTAGAAATATAATTGGTTTTTTTTAAATAAAATGCCTTACTTTCTTTGCCGGTTGGCAGCGGAAGATGGAAGCGTGGTGAGTCAAACCCAGCTTGCATCTTCTCGCCAGGAGTGCCAGAAGCATTTTGAAGAAAGGGGATATTGCGTTTTATCTGTCAAGTTGGATTGGAAAAGGATAAGCGTTCCTGCTTTCCCCTTTGAGAAGAAGATCAAGGATAAGGATTTCATCATGTTCAATCAGGAGCTTGTCGCTTTGATCAAGGCCGGCTACCCCATCCTCAAATGTCTTGAAGTCATATCGAGTCGGATGAAGAACATCCATATCAAAGAGCTGTTGATGAAGATCGAGAAGGAGATCAGAGGAGGCAGGTCCCTGTCAGAAGCTTTCGCTCCTTTTGAGAAGAATTTTTCAAGGGTCTACATTGCCTCTCTCGTCGCTGGGGAGAGAAGCGGTAACCTGGCCGGCACAATCAGCCGTTATATTGATTATGCAAGGGTCATTTCAGAGACCAAATCACGTATAAAGTCAGCTTTGACCTATCCGACGTTACTCCTCCTGTTTTCCTTTTTCTTACTGGCTATCTTGCTTAATTTTATTCTGCCTCGATTCTCCATTTTTTATACGGGCTTTGAATCCGAGCTTCCGGGTATCACCCGCTCACTCATGGCTTTTTCCCATGCTGTGAGGGCCAATTTCCCTCTGTTGATCGCTCTCGTGTTCTTGCTTTTTATCATCTATTTCCAGATGAAAAGGCATGAGACAACCCACGTTCTTATTGACAGGATCAAGCTGAAAATTCCGTACGGGGGTTCAATCTGGATAGAGTCCAGCGTCTCGATCGTCTGCCGGACGCTGAGCCTTCTCCTGGAGGCCGGGATTACGCTTCTCCATGCTGTGGGTATCGCCAACAAGGCCGTTCCCAACAGTTTCCTTATCAAGAGGATGGAAAGCATTCCCGAGTCTATCCAGCAGGGAGAAAGTCTTTCTGAGGCTCTTTCAAGAACAGGCTTCTTCCCTGTCCTTTCTCTCGACATGATCCGGATTGGAGAGACATCGGCAAACCTGGAGGGGATGTTGAGCGATGTGGCAGAGTTCTATGATGGGAGGATCCAGAGAAAGATCGATACATTTGTTTCCCTCATCGAGCCGGTTGTTATCATTTTTATGGGCTTGATCATCGCTGCCATGCTTCTCTCTGTTTATTTGCCGATTTTTAATATAATAAGAGTGGTTCGATAATGAAAAAAACGATTAAAGAGAAATCTACCGAAATCTCTCTTCAGGAAGAGGAGAAGACAAAAAAGTTAGCTGAGCGTTATAAAGTTCCTTATATTGACCTCTCTACCCGCATGCTCGACCGGGAGCTGGTGCAGTCCTTTCCGGCAGATTTTCTGTACAGGTCGAACTTTATTCCGTTTGAGAAGAACGAGAATGTCGTTAAGATCGCCATCGCAGACCCGTCTGACATTGCCACCATAGATGCCATTGAAACTCACCTGGGAATGAAGGTCGAGGTTTACGCCACGACAAAAAAAGCTATCCACGAGGCTCTGCGCAAGAGTGAGACCGCCCAACAGGTTCTCAGGGATGCCACAGAAGGGTTCATCATGCAGGTGGTTGAGAAGGAAAGCGGCGAGGGAGAGGAAGTCATCTCTGTGGAAACGCTGGCGGATAAGGATGGCTCCATCATCAAGTTGATCAACTCCATAATTTTCACCGCTGTCCAGAAAAGAGCCAGCGATATCCATGTCGAATCAAGGGAAGAGGGCGTCGCCATCAAGTACCGCGTCGACGGAGTCTTGGGTGAAGCCATGGAGCCGATCGATAAAAAATTCCAGTCTTCGATCATTTCCAGGATCAAGGTCATGTCTGACCTTGATATCGCGGAGCGAAGGGTTCCCCAGGATGGAAGGTTCAGGCTGAAGATAAAAGACAAAACCATCGATTTTCGTATCTCCATCATGCCCAGCATCTATGGTGAGGATGCGGTCATCCGGATTCTCGATAAGGAGATGATCACTGAGGCCATATCCGAGTTGAGGATGGATTTGCTCGGGTTCTCTGATGCCGTCCTCGAAAGATTCAGGAAGTATATCACTCAGCCTTACGGCATGGTTCTGGTGACCGGCCCGACCGGAAGCGGGAAAACAACCACTCTTTACGCGGCCCTGACCGAGATCAAGGCTCCTGAAGACAAGATCGTTACCATCGAGGACCCGGTAGAATACCAGATTGACGGAATTACCCAGATTCCGGTGAATGAAAAGAAGGGACTCACTTTTGCTCGAGGTCTGAGGTCAATCCTGAGGCACGACCCGGACAAGATAATGGTCGGGGAGATCAGAGACCCTGAGACAGCCCAAATTGCCATCCAGTCGGCCTTGACCGGACACCTGGTCTTCACCACGGTTCACGCCAATAATGTCTTTGATGTTATCGGCCGCTTCCTCCATATGCAGGTCGATCCTTACAGCTTCATCTCCGCCTTAAACTGCATCCTGGCTCAGAGGCTGGTCAGAGTCCTCTGCCCTAAGTGCAAGGCTCCGGTGAAATACAACTCCAAACAACTGCAGGAATCCGGTCTCAATCCCCAGAAATTCAGGAGTCAGTCCTTCTATGAGGCCCAGGGATGCTCGGAATGTTACTTCACCGGATACAAGGGAAGAACAGCTATAGCTGAGCTTCTCGAGCTTTCTGATGAGATTCGAGAAATGATCCTGAACAGAAAACCTCTTTCTGAGGTAAAGAAAAGAGCCAGGAGCGAGGGAATGATATTCCTGCGGGGAGTGGGGATGGAAGAGAAGGTCTTGAAAGGAGTCACCAGCCTTAAAGAGCTGAATAAAGTGACTTTTGTTGAGTGAGGAGATGGCCGCTTTTCTGGAGAAGATCAGGAAATATTTCACCCAACAGCCTCTTCCCCGTACGGCTTTTCAACTGACGTCTCGGTATGTCAGCGGAATTCATGTCTCCGCCAAGGATGGAAGAGTCACCCATCATTTCATCCTCCCCCTGGAGAGAGGCATAATACAGCCTTCCTTTGATAAAAGTAATATTAAAAAGCCGGCTCTGCTGGAAGGTAGAATCAAGAGAGAAATGGGGAAACTTCGTATTTCCAACCAGAAAGCAGCTTTTCTTTTGCCAGAGTTGTCTTTGAAAGCCTTTGTCTTCTCCTTCAATTCACTTCCTGCATCTCGGCGGGATAGAGAGCGAGTCATTCGCTTCCGGGTGAAGAAACAGATCCCTCTGCTCCCCGATGATGCCCGTTTTTCTTTTGACGTGATCAGAACAAACGCCATGATGAAGATTCTGGTTGCAGTCGCCAAGTCTTCGGTGATCAAGGAGTATGAGGATTTTTTCAGCCGGTTCAACTTGAGAGTCAGGACGGTTGGTGTTCCGACTCTGAGCCTGCAGTCTCTGTTGAACACGCAAAAAGAGAAAGATGTGCTCCTGATAAATATAGAGGAAGATTCTTTGTCCCTCGTTGCAGCCTTAAATTCTGAGATCGCACTCTACCGCTTGAAGCCCTTTCTGTCCGGGATACAAACGAATATTTCTCCTGATCAGATGGCAGAGAACATTGTCAAGGAAGTGGAGAACACGGTTCATTTTATTGAGGACAAAGAGGAGAGAAAGATCCAATCGTTCTGGCTCCGGGTGGGATTTTTGGATGGGGAAGAAGAGATGATTTCCTCTCTGCAGAAAAAAGCGTCTTTCCCCATCACCAGAATAGAATCCAGCTTGACTGAAAAGTTGGGTTTGAGGGAAAAAAAGATACTATCGCCTCTTATCGGACAGATTCAATGATGGATTCCAAACAGTTGAACCTGAACCTTGCCAGTCATCCGTGGCGGAATAGGAGGCTTTTCTTTATGCTGATGTCCTCTCTTGCAGGGCTCTTTCTTCTTGTTTCCTTTTTTGCCGGGAAGACTTTCATCCAGTACCACTCAAAGGCCCAACAGACAAGGGCCTCCATAAGAAAGACCGAGAGGATGATAAGGGATACCCAGAGAGATGAGAAGCAGCTCGCCAAGAGAGTTGAAGAGGCGGTCAAAAGCCAAAAGAATCGAGTCGAAGTGGTGAACAGCATTATTCTCAAGAAGAGCTTTTCCTGGATTGAGTTTTTCTCTGACCTGGAAAAGTCCCTTCCTGATTCTTCCTATATTGTATCTCTGGCGCCGTCCCTCACCGAGAAGTCGAAGATGCTCTTGAATTTGAAGGTCGCCTTCTCGAACGTGGACGACCTCTTGAAGCTTATTGATAATCTGACAGCTTTGAAATTCGGTGAGATCAAGATCCTCGGGGAGACACAGAATGATAGGGGATTGCTTATTTCGGAGATATCCTTGAGCTATGAGAGAGATATTTAGTTTACTGGAAGAAAAGGAGAAGAAAGCCCTCCGAATTCTGGGTGTGCTTTTGGTACTGGCCTTGCTGTTTCTTCTTGGGGTTTCTTTTCCTCAGCAGAGGAGTTATTTCAGGGCGACTTCCTTGCTGGAATCCAAGCAGGGAGAGTACGATCATTTCCATAGAGAGACCCTTAAAAAAGATAGCGAGATCCGCCTCTGGCAGGATGCCACACGCGATATAGAAGATTTAAAGAAGAGCTATTTCTACAGCGGAAAAGATGCCATCAAACAGATGAGGGTCGACATTGAGCGCATCCTGAGTCAAGGCCGAATTCCTGCGACTCAAAAGAGCTATCATTACACTGAATTTGCGAACGAAAGTATCGAAAAAATGACCGTGAGCTTTAACGTGAGGGGCTCTTACCAGTCCTTGAAAATGTTTATTCAATCTGTGGAAGAATTCCCCAAATTCCTGCTTGTGGAAAAGATCGATTTTCTGGATATCGACTCCAGAAGCGGGATGCTTGAACTCAAGATTATCCTGGCAGGTTATTATGAAAGTTAAGAGGGTTCTCTTCGGGGTTCTTCTTCTGAGCTTTGGCTTAGCTCTTTGGGCAGGAGCACAGACCCCGCAGGAGAAGGAAACGGAAAAGACGCAGATGAAGAGCCTGATCAGGAAGGAATTGCTGCAGAAGGAAAAACAGAAGATCGGTCCTTCTCGAAGAAACGTCTTTTCTCTCCGAGCGCCAGGCAAGGTGGAGCCGGGAAAGGTTCCGGTCAACCTTGATCCCAACCCTCAACGGGTCGAAAGGATGCCTGATGTGGAGGCTGCTGGCTTGCCCCTGCTCATACGATATATCGGGCACATCAAATCCGACAGCAAAATCACGGGCCTGATCATTTTTGAAGGCAGTGCCCTGGCCGTCGTGAAAGAAGAGATGATCAGCGAAGGAGTGAAAATCGGGGAGATCACTCCTGAGTACATAGAGGTCATCGGTCCGGACTCAGTGAAGAGAAAATATACTCTTGAAGGAGAGAAAGAGTGAGAAAAACAATATGTTTGATCATATTCGCCTTGATCCTTTGGGGGTGTGCGACGTTCAGCCCCAGCTACAGGCTGGGGACTCAGGCAGCCATGAACAAGAATTGGGATGAAGCCATCCAACATCTGGAAAAAGCGGCTCTGGGAGACCCCGATAATTCGGTCTACCGGATTGCGTTGATCCGGGCCAAGCTGGCCGCAAGCTATGACCATCTCAACATGGCTCGCGAGCTGGCCTCCCGCGGGAAAAAGGAGGAAGCTCTGGCAGAATACAGGAAAGCCCTTTCCTACGGCCAGCTGGGTTCCGATATAGTCGAAGAGGCGAAAAAGCTCACGGAGGAAAAACCAGAGGAAGAAAAACCGAAGGAAGTCAAGATCGAGCCTCCGGTCAGGCTCGCGGTCAGTGACGAGAGGATTGTCCTGCGTTTTCCCGTTGAAGTGAGTCTCCGCTCGATTTATCAGGCACTGAGCAAGCATGCCCGGATCAATATCATTTTTGACGAGCAGTTCAAGGATGTTCCTTTTTCCATCGAGCTTGTGGACATGAGCTTTGAGCAGGCCCTCTACTATCTGTGCATGGCCTCCAAGAATTTTTACAGGATCGTCGATGAGAAAACAGTGGTCGTCGCTCCTGACCTTCCTCAAAAACGGGCCCAGTACGAGCTGAATGCGATCAAAACATTCTATCTCTCCAACATCAATGCTGAGGAAATCAGGGCCCAGTTCATGCAGATTCTCCGCACGTCGATGGGGAGAGCCCCCATCCTCATTGTTGATAAAAATTTGAACTCGGTCACCATCAGGGACGCACCAGAAGTCCTGGAATTGGCGGGAAAGCTCATCCAGCTCTGGGACAAGCCGAAGGGGGAGATCGTCCTTGACCTGGAGATCATGGAGGTTTCCCGGACAAAACTGAGGCAGCTGGGAGTGGCGCTGCAGACAGAGCTGGGAGAGAGCTTCGTAGGAGTGGGGGCCAGATACAGAGGAGTGGATACGGAAGATGAGGGCTGGTATAGTCTGAAGGACCTGGACTTCACCAAGGTGGAGAATTTTCAGGTCAGCTTTCCGGCGGCCGTCCTCCAGTTTCTCGAGTCAGATGCGGACACCAAGATCATCTCCCAGCCCAGACTCCGCGGTATCGACGGAGAGGAGATGACCTACCTGGTCGGGGACAAGATCCCTATCCCCCGGACCACGTTTACCCCGATCGCTGCTGGGGGGATCAGTCAGCAGCCAGTGACCAATTTTACCTTCGAGGATGTCGGCATCGATGTCAAGATCACTCCCAGGATCCATATCGAGAAGGAAGTAACCCTGGAGCTGGAGATCAAGATAAAATCCATCGGAGGGACCGGTTTTGCCAATATTCCGATCATTGCCACCAGGGAAGTGAAGAACGTCATCCGGCTCAAGGATGGAGAGACGAACCTTCTGGCCGGCTTGCTGAAGGATGAGGAAAGAAAGATCCACAGCGGGATAGTCGGACTGAAGAACATCCCCATCCTGGGAGGGCTTTTCTCCAGCACCGACCAGACCGTTATGCAGACAGACGTCATTTTGACCATAACTCCCCATATCATCCGGACTATTCCCCTCAGCGAAGAGGACATGAAGCCTCTCTGGGTAGGGCTGGAAAGTGTCACTCCTACTGAGGGAAGAGTAGAGGTGCCGCCTGAAGAGGCGATCCGGACGCAGAGGCAGGTTTTGAGGGAAGAAGCCATGACAGCCAGGGGGGGTCAAAACCAGATAATGCTGAGTCCTCCCAATGTTGAAGCTCGCCAGAATCGAGAGGTCCGCATCAACGTCAACCTGAGGATTCAACAGGATGTCAGCAGTATGTCCCTGAGCATCAGCTTCGATCCCGAAGTGATAAGCTTAAAGGAGGTCGTACGCAGGGAATTCATCAACCGGCTTGGAGAGGATGTCCCCTTCTTCCAGAATATCGATAATTCAGCAGGAGTCTGCACCCTGGGCTTCTCCAGTCCTGAGATAGATAAAGGCCTCAGAGGAACAGGAACCCTCGCTGTTCTCGTCTTCGAGCCTATCAACCAGGGAGAGAGCGATATCACGGTAGCCGAGGTCTCAGCCAACGGCCCTACCGGTGAGAGCGCAGACTTCACTGTTGGTCGTCAGAGCCGCGTTATCGTAAGATAATCACCTTAAAAGCTTCCGTTCTCCGCAGTTGACTTCGGGCTTTCCAAGCGGTTAAAATACGCCTTTGAACGGAAGTTACATTTTATTGACTGGAGGTCAGAATGCCGGCAAAGAAAAAAGCTGTTAAAAAGACAACGAAGAAGACTGCCAAGAAGACCGCTGTGAAGAAAACAAAGAAAGCGGCTCCCAAGAAAAAAGTCGCGGCCAGGGCAAAAAAGGGCCAGGCTTATGAATGCAGGGTTTGCGGCCTGCGGGTCATCGTCGATAAAGTATGCGGTTGTGTTGAGGAGCATGCCCTGATCTGCTGCACGAAGCCCATGACGAAAAAGGCGAAGAAGTAGCTCAGCATTAGACGTTTTTAGAGAATTAGATTCCCAGACACATTTCTTCCGCAATTCGAGACTGATTTCTACTCATCACTCTCTCGAAGAAGGAAATCCTTTCTCTTTTTTAAGAAAAAGGCCAGTGGCTTCTTCTCCTAATCAATGGTCGCTCCAGGCCTAGTTTATTCATCACTCTTTGCCTTGAAGCTGACAGGAGTTTGCATTTTTTCCTGGGGGAATCAAAAATTTCTTTATAGAGAAGAGCTCAGCGACACGTGTGTTTCTTTTCCGGATAATAGGATGTTTCACCTTTTTTCCAGATGAATTGAGATGAAACCATTTTTATGGTAAAAAGCTAATGTCAACGCAGTAAATAAGGTTACAATCTCTAGG